>Ga0105358_10001739_pt1 | contig 11589 bp, 14 predicted proteins | sample GOMGulsemesocosm_5_FD_83509 | JGI IMG/M metagenome (GOLD analysis project Ga0105358, IMG submission 83509) | Methane-oxidizing microbial communities from mesocosms in the Gulf of Mexico - GOM15C Gulf of Mexico | ecosystem: Environmental > Aquatic > Marine > Cold seeps | place: Gulf of Mexico...
AGTAACAAAGTAACAATGATTTTTAATATTTCTAAAAAAAGAGTTTTTTATACATTAGTGCATGACAACGCAAGCATAACTCTCGGAAATAGCCTGATTTATCTGTTACTTTGTTACTAGCTCTTCAGCGCCATATGCAGCAAGGCATTCAACGGTCCAGACTGGTTTGTTACCTCACTCTACTTCTGTAACTTTTAGGGGTCCCTATCCCTTTTTAAATATCATGGGGGCGAAGGTGTGCGCGATTCTCGCGTAATTTTTGGGATTTTATATGGGGGGTATCATTACGACTACAAAACTGTTAATCATTGGGTCACTGGTTCGAGTCCAGTCGGAGGAGCCATTTATATCAAAGCCTTAGCGATTTATCCCGCTAAGGCTTTTTTATTGGGTTAACCTCTGGTCAAATTTTTCAGCTTAAATACCAACCACTTAGGAATTAAAGAAAAGCTACAGCCCCGCCTTCTCAGTAACTAAAGCCAAGCAATAACGAGCAAAAGCACGATGACTTATCCCAGCCAATAAGACTGAGCGGTGAAGGGGGGGGGGGGAACTTATCCGATGTTTTTCCTTTACAATGGCACGTAACACGAGACGATCAACATCAATTGTTCGGACGCTTTGGCACCGAGCGTAGTAGCTAGAACGTTTTATATCGAATAGTTCACATACTAAATTAAGTGGTGTTATAAAAGTGGCTTAGAAGCCTTATAGTTTTAGCTGAGCATTACGGACAACCTTTAAACCGGGATAAATCACTTAATGAAAGCTCTAGTCAGTCCTATTTTGAACTTTATAAGGGAGAAAAAAAAACAATTGATTTAAATAGCAGGTACTCCTCCTCACCTGAGACTTTAAAACTATTTTGGTAACGCCAAAAATGTCCCACCATTACGCTTTGTTACTTCACGCATTAAAATACTAAACCGACTAGTTGTGTAATTAGAACTAAAACCGACTGCATGTACTTTTATAATTGGCTTACCAGTAACTCTATTTTTATTTAGTCGGTCTAACGTATTAATAACCGTATCATACGACGCCCCCGTATAGTCATCACCAAAAACATAAATTGAAATACTAGCTCCTGCTTTTGAATACGCCTTAAGAGCTATTTCTAAACCTTCTACAGGACTGCTATTTGAAAATGAGCTCCAGCTATCTAAAACCCCTAAAACATTCTTACGTTGATTAGCTGTATCCTTAATCCACTTTCCAGCATAACCAGAAATCAAATAAACACCATTGTCATTAAGAATTTGAAAACCTTTTACCTTTGGGTGAATATCCAAGATATTGCTTAGCACCTTCATAACACGCTTCCATATCGCCTTCATACTCCCTGATGTATCAACAATAAATATTACATAATCACTATCAACCGGAATACCTCCTACTTCTACATCTCGCTCCTTAGCTGTATTACGTGATATAGAAGCTGTAGAAATAGACTCTGCAACTAGACTCAAACCATCAACATCCTCTTGCAACTTCTTACCAAGAGCCTCTGAGCGTTTTAAAGCCGAAAATTTGGCCCTTTCAATACTAGAAAGAGTATCTAAAAAGGCTTTTTGATTTTCCAGTGTGTTATTCGCCTTATTAAGCGCCTCTGTCGTATGTAAAAGCCTCTGTTCGACAACTCGAACCTGCTTTAATAAATCAGTTATAGAGTCCATATCATCGACAAGCTCAGCATCTGAAGTATTAGAGATTAAAACCAGCAATACTACCGCTCCAAAACTACAAGAAATTATATCTAAGAAAGATATATTAAATATTTCAAATGCTTTCCTTGAAATCTTCATGGCCAAGAAGGAGCAGGACTAATTAGCAATCCTCCAGTGTAAGATGTCCAACTCCAAAATGCTGGTGCTGCTTCAGGATCTCCTTCTAAGGGAAGTAAAATCACATTCACTTTGACGCTAGGGTCTAGATTTGCATCTCTAACAGATTGCCCAAAAAGTTGCTTCCTACAGTCACCTGAAATGTTTGAAGACTTACCAATTAAGGATGAGCACTGAGAAAAGGGGTTTAAAGAGGAATAATTTGATGTACCAGCCGTTGGCAGTCCATCTGTAATAATATATAGATTAGTAACACTTGGGCTTAAACTCTTAATCTTTTCTAACCCCTTCTGTAAATTCGTCGCACCTGACGGTACAATTTTATCAATACTAGAGTATACCCTCTCAATTTCATTGAGATTGTTCCCACTAAACCAGTGCGCCCCTCCCATAAAACTGGCTTTCTGATTAAATGAAACCACTGATGCTTTAGCCGAACTTGGCAATCGAGCTATAAGCCAACGCATAACCTTTTTAGACCTTAGCCATTTCGCGCCTTTTTGTTTTAAATTATCTGGACTAGACTTTAATCGTATAATCTGAATTAATTTCTCAGATGTCATGGAGGCACTACTGTCTAACAAAAAGCCAATATGAGAACCCTCAACTTTCAGTCCAAGGAGATACTCCTCTTCTCCAAGATGTTCATCCTGAACAAGGTCATTTGTGCCTTGCGAAGAAACTTCCTTTAACCCCTTTTCAAGGCTCGATAATTCAAATTGCTTACTTTTATTAACATTTTTTATTTTTTCTAAATTATCATTAATTTTTTTTATTTGAAGCTGCAATACGTCAACATTCCCCGACTCCGAATTATTTAAATCTCGAGTCTTGGATAACAACTTTTTTAAATCTTTCTCCTGCTTAGTTAGCTCCAGTATCTCTTCCTTAATTCTGGACTTTTCAACGGAAGAAGTATCACCATAATTAAATTTCACAAGCATGAAAACTAAAATAATCGCCCCTAAGCCACAAGACATAATATCTAAGAATGCTAGGTTAAAGCTTTCCGTTTTTCGACGAATAACCAAATTAGTAGTTAATTTCCAATACGGTTAAGCAAAAACTTCTCACAATAATCCTGCGTATCCACTACGCAAGAGTCTTGCAGATTTTGCAACTGGTGCAAAAAAAACATCATGATAATACTTATTAGCAAAGCCACCAATGTTGAGTTAAATGCAACACCTAGACTATTTGTCATACCAGAAATATCACCAGCTAAAGCTTGGTCAGCCATCGATAAAGCCTGCCCAATACCTCGCACAGTCCCTATAAACCCGATAGACGGTATAGCCCAAATAAGATACCTTATCATCGAGTTTCCTGCCTCCAGCTTCACCCCTAGTGACTCGACACTTGTTTGGATTGCATCGGAAGTATTCTGAACGTCATTCGTTATTAAGAAACGCCTGACACTTCCTATTAAAGTTTGAACTAATGGGGTTGCTTTAACTTCGACTGGCAGCTCCTCCAAACTTATTAACGCATTTTTCAATCCACCTTCACTCTTATGAGTTTCCTCTAATAAATCAATATTAAACAAATAACGCTCATTCAATAATACAATGCACTTAATCGTCATTAAATACCCACCCCAAAACATTAGTATTAAACAAAGCTCTTGCTCAAAATCTTTTAGGATTATAAATATATTTCTCGGTGTCGACTGACCAGATATTATCGCTTCTTCAAGGGAAGCTGCGGCTTCTGGAATAATATAACCACTATAAGTCGTATGAACAACTACAACACTTAATGCTAAAGCAACTAAACTTTTAATTAACTGTGTCACTTCAAATATCCACGGGGAAGGTTGCTGGAGTATTGAGGCTAATAGGTTGCAATTGGCCTTTAGCAAAAGCAACCCCTACAACCACTAGGCAAAGTATACTTACCATTATCAAAGCATATTTCAATTTAACGTTTTTCTTTCGCTTATTCATATATTATCCCTTAATGTAAGTAACGCGCCACTCTAAACCCTATATCATCCTTCCCATTGAATGCACTATCACGATATGACGCTCTTAAATTAGTCAACGTACCTGAACGCCAACCAGCTCCTTTCACCACATGACTATGCCCAAGCATATCACCCAACGGGTTATATTCAGGTACATTATTATGGGGTGGTACTAAAGAATAAATGTCATGGACCCATTCACGAACATTGCCATCTAAGTCAAATATTCCATTACTATTAGCCTTAAAGCTTCCTACTGGAGACAATGATGGATACCCATCATCCTGATTGTCTAACTCGAACCGTACAGACGGGCTAGAAAGAAAATTTGATAGGTTAGCTATTCCTATAGGGACCACAGGCCTATTACCCCATGTAAAGATAGTCTGCTCATTTTTCCCTGACTTTCTAGCCAACCACTCCCACTCAGCTTCACTCAATAAACGATAACCAGTAGATAACGCATTATAACCAACATACCTGCCATCTTTAAATTCGTAAAAAGGTTCTTTAATCCCTTCTTCTTTATTAAGCCAATTACAAAAACTTACTGCCTCAATCCAACTTATATTTGTTATAGGTAAGTTTGCTACACCCTTTACCTTCTGAAATTTTAAATATTGCTCATTCGTGACTTCGTGCCTACTCACATAAAAAGCTTTATTTAAAACGACTATCCTCTGGAATTCATTAGCTTGTTGCCCACTTTCATATCGAGGAGCTCCCATCAAAAATTTATTAGGCCTAAACAACTTAAACTCTATACCAGATTTATGAAAGTAAGTTTCTTTTGCATGATTAAGAACAAATTCTTTTTCTAAATGTAGTTTCACATCAAGTCTTTTAAGCTCCAAGCTTGAAGGGGTTAGTAACTCGCTAACCGACTTGTATCCATTCAGTTTAAATTCGACTCTATGTTGAACTGCTGGTAACTTAACCTCAAGTGGCGACACCCCAAAAGAACGTCCATTAATCAAAATATTGGCTGCTGGATGTGAAACCAGCTTAACCACACCCATTTCGGGGTTTAGCTTTAAAATGATTTCTTTTTCTTTATTTGACTCAAGCCTAAAGTTTACAGACTTAGCTAGGTAACCTTCTTTATGATAAGTCGAAACATTATTTTTAAAAGCTGTTACTGATAGTGACTGATGTGGTGACACCTTTTTGCCATTTAATAACAACACACCACCAGGAGGGTCAACAATAAGACGCACAAACCCTCTTTCAAGTTCAAGATTATAATTCCGGGATAGCTCTCTTTTCTTATTCGTTATCCGAATTTTTTCTACTATAGTTTCATACTTAGGCAGGCCTATTTCGATGTTATAAGTACCCCCAAGCATTCTTTTAGTTAATGGTGTTGCACCAATAGACTTACCATTGACACGAACTTCAGCGCCTAATGGGCTGGAAGACGCGGCAAAATTACCAGTAATTGGATTTAACTTTAACCTTATATGTTTAGTTTCCCCCCTATTCAAACTAATACTCTGGGTGCTAGATTCATAAAATGGGTTTTCAGCAGTTATTTCATGAGTACCTCCTTCAACTTCAACCGATAGGTCTGCGCTTATCGATTTTAGCTTTCCATCAACGAACCAGCTTGTATTTTCTTTCACAACCCCGGTTGAAGCGATTACCATCCCCGGCAGCGGAGTTAACTCGATGAATAAAGGCCCATCGCTACTCTCAGAGACTTCCTTATTTACAGTATAAAACCCCTTAGAATTTACTGACAGCATAGCTTTATCAGTTATGGAATAGACTTTACTTCCTATTACAAAACCCAAACCGTCATTTAAACTTATTTTCTTATTTAATCTAGCTTCTTCCGGAAGAACCTCAATAGTAACAATCCACATTTTAATCATTATGATGAGAAGAGTAGATGCCACAACTGAGACAAGACATGCCGTTACAACATAAAGTTTTCTTTGCTGAATTCTCGCTTTGTAAATTTCTTTATTAAATTCGTTCATTACAAACCACATCAAAAGTTATTGATTTTACTCCAGCTGGAACTGTACCCTTAACAATAACTGATCGAAACCCATTCCTTTTTCCTTCAATAATGTAGTTATTAGGATAAAGCTGAAGCACCTTGTACTTACTGTATCCAATTTCACCAAGGCCCTTTATTGAAATCCTCGTCTTATTATCCGAAATAATAGCTACACTTACTTTGGTTTTGTATTTAACTAGTAATTCGCTCAGACGCATCCCCTTTTTTAGTAATAACTCGCTCTTCTCGGAGTAACTGCTCGATGCCTTAATTGCTTGCTCAGCTTGGAGGTATATCTTCTTCGACGAAAGGCGGTCATGTTTTCTAATGAAATTAGATAGTATTTTCATTTGGTGCAATATATCTTTTGCTAGACCATTCCTTGAAAGTAAAACATCATTTGCTAAATGCTCTTTTAAGGATTGATCGGTTATTAACACAAGTTTTTCCCAGTCTTCATTATTCACAGCTGATAATGATTGCTTTAATGCTAAATTTAAACTAACGTTTTTTGCATGCTTATTAATTAAGTCTCCCAAAAAATTCAACTCATCACTAACCGGCCTTACTCCTTTTGCAGCCTTGTAACGCGACCTTGCCTCATTCAACTCTCCTTTTTTAATATGTCTAATTCCTCTTTCAATATAAGCGGAAAAAATCAGATCACTTTCTCTTTCCTCAAGAAGCTTAAGCTGAGGAAACAAGCCAAGCCTTTCTGGGTCAACTTCCAGTATTTTACGAATTAACTCTATTTCTTCAGTCTTATTATTTTCAACTATTGCAACTTTCATTTTTTCAAAAAAATCAATCACTGATGGCAAACTTTCGATACGCTCATGAAGTCTCTTAGCATTAGCATTCTTAGGTTTGAGTGCTAATGCTTGATTGATATACAATTTAGATTCCGAATAAGAAAACTCCTCAAAGAGTTCTTTGGCCTTCTTTAAAGAAACATTAAATAATATCTCTTGCTCTTGTAAAATACTTTCTGCTTTAGACTGAGCTTCTCTTAAAGTATGAAGGGCTTCTAGGTAGTCCCCAGATGAAAATCCTGCTAATGCAATCTTTTTAAGTTCTAGCTGCTTCTCTTTCAAACCATGTTTGACAAGTTGCCAGTTCAACCCAGTTAAACGAGGTTCAGTTACTTCTTCATAAACCTGCAAAAGTTTAATGAAGTCATCTCTAAAGCTCTTTTCTGAATAAATTAGGGTATCAATACCACTAGGAACCACGGCCTGTACAGGTGGGTTTTGCTTAGAAGCTACCGGTAAGTTGACAAGGTTCACTCCTGTAATCAGCATTAAAACCACTAAAACCAAACCGAAGATAATTATTACAACTTTCCGTCTAGCCCTATAAGCTTCTTTGTTGACTCTTGCAAATTCTTTACTCAACATTATTTTTAAAATTGAACTTCCGGCGTTTCCTCTTGCAAGTATATCTTTTTAAGAAAGGCTCGCCATTGTGCAAATTGCTGATTAGCATCACCAGTTAATTTAACCGTCTTTTGCTCAAATGCAACAACTTGAGGCGCAACTTCAAGATCAATAGATCTTCCAAGTTCTTCTAATGCATCACGATGAATCTTCGCCTCAGCTGACGTCTTAAAACTCTCTTTGATTAAAATAGCCCCCCCGACAGCGCCAGTAACCGTAGCTAAGTCCCTACCTACATTACGGTTATACCCCGAGTTTGACCCTGATGCAGCAGAAGCAATAGCAAGCCCCACTGCCAATACGCCAAATATAGCTTGCCCAACTGCTTTATTTCGAGCCTTACTTGCCGCTAACGACTCCAACATACTTTCTTTTTGCCACATCGAATAACTATCATTCATGCTCGAATTGAAAAATTCATATTCATCCTGCAAGTGATCCACAAACAGTTGATCACGAACCCTAATTGCCTTTGTTCTTATGAGCATGGGATTATCTTTACTAGGTAGTCCTAATAATTCAAAATTTTGCCCATCAAAATTCAAATACTCTTTAAACGCATCATCCGAAAAGCTCGCAGCAAATCGTAGATCAGTTAAACTTTTTAGGCTATTTAGTTCATTACCTGAGAAATTATCAAGCTTATCCACAATATATTCCGCAGCCTCCGTAAAAACAGGTACATAAGGGTCTTTACCATTATTTCTATATACATCATAAAATGTTTCTTCAACCTCATGGTCAAAACTCTTACTAAACCATTGGTTTCCGGAAATATCATATAGCTCAAGGTTTATTTCAACCGTCCTACCATCGGACTCTTCAATAGAACCCAGAATATAAACATCTCCAGTTGCATCTTTATTTGGGGTTACCCTAATAGCCCCAAAACGATTCGTCTTTATTAATTCTTCTTTTAGTATAAGGGCAAAACGATTGGCTTCAGCACGCCTTAACTCAGGCCAAACACCTTCTTTTACATAATCTATATCCTCAGATAACCCAGGGTTAAATGTTGGGATAATAATATCCAATCTTGGCTTATTATCACTATAAGTACCCCCCCACCTTTACCTATCTCTGAAGATAGTTGAGGACCAACACCACCAAAATTTCCACGACTACCAGGGGTTACGCAAGCAGATAAAAAGAAAGTACTAATCACAAAGATCAACAAGGTTTTTTTAAAGAACTTATTTGTATGTAAAAAATTATTATTCATATTGAACTGCTACTCCATTCCCTTATATTTACGATATTCATTCCAAAGTTTTTTACGAATAGTCTCATCCGACTCATTCATCGCTGCGTTACGAATTTGCGCTTCTAATATGCTATCATTATCAGCAGAAGGTATATCATCAGGAACCTTTCCATTTGTTAAAGCACCTATTTGGCCATTTGCACCTGAACTACCTTCTAAGTCATATGTATTGACATTATCAGCTTTATTTTCCTTCACCAAGCCCTCTGAAGCCAGCATGCCTGAGCTAGCTGTGGAGTGACTACTATTTGTAGCTTCCGTTATTTGACATATTTCAAATTTATTTAAAGCTCTAAAAAAAGATTGTTCCATTGCTTTCAGCTTTTCTGCATGGGTTAACTCTCTTTCCTCTTTGTAATCTATATACGCTTGGGCACAATCCACCCTTGAGTCATCAGTGAGCTCTGTAGCACAAGCTGATCCTATGCAACAACTTGCTATCGTACAAAATATTATTATAGTTTTGCATTTCACAAATACTCTACTCGCGACTACTTTCAATATTATTCCTCGCTGATTCGTATCGAGTTTAGCAACAGATAATGTAACATTCAATTTTATGGCTAATGAAATTAGCGAATGTCTAAATGAACGGGGCTATTTAGACTGTATAAAGCTAAAATAGTTTTGGGATGCGTTCTCACTTACATGTAGATGCTTCTGAAATCCAATAAAGGTATTACGGATACTTCCAACACTTCCTAGAATAAAAATAGTGCCTGCTACAGAGAGGCACTTTAGCCCTAACAGATCAGCCAGTTTGCTTTCAGCTAGCCCGCTGACACCCCTGAAGTTATTTACTCAAATATTATCTACTGTACGTTTTTTATCTGTAGAAATTAAGTAAAAAGACTCGATCTAGGACAATCTCAATAAAATTGTCGCCTTATTAGCCACAGCTGCAAGCATAGCCCCTCTACATAATAAATTAGCACCGCCTTACGTTCATTCACAAAGCACATCAGCTAGAAATGATAAAAAGGAATTCTATTAAATTACTTTTCAACTCTCTTCCATAAGAGGCATTTTCATATTTAAATCCACACTAACTTGTTCTTCTGACACCTCAGGTGAAAAACTTTTAACCTTATAACCAGCTCCAATTAAATCTTTTATATACAGCTTGTTATATAAAAACATGAAAACCAGTCCCGACAAACCCCAGGTAATAAGTGCCAAGATGAAAAGAATTACCGCCCACTTCATATCCCCCCTAAAGAGAGGCGGAAAGAAACCAAAAAACAAAACAGTCCATGAGAAGCCAACAGGAGCCTCCTTAATTGAGCCAGAATGTGGGTTTTCAAAATATATAGTTCCGTATGCCATTTTTCTTCCTTAAAATAGTAATTTTAGCTTCCAATATCGACAATTATCAATGTAACTGTTTTCCAAAATATTGTAAAGAAACGCGTTTTATCAAGAGTCCTTGCTTACAGACAACTTATGCAGCCTGCAACTGATTGTTATATAACAACTGATTATTATATAATAGACTCAATTTTTCTTGGCTTGAAGAATTAGATTCTTTGCCTTGGCCAAATCATCAATATTGAAGTATGCAACGACACCTCCAATACTCCCACTAGTCACAGGAGCCATAACTTTATTTCCTGAGCTAAATGTAGAAATCTTCAGGTCTCCCCTCGTTTTGTAATCTGCTTGGTAGTCCTCGAGCTTTGTGACATCAGGCTTAACTTTTGAAATATAATCGATGCCTTTAACCAATGAACCTATTCATCATAATCAATAAATGATGTATGTTCTTTATCATAGCGGCCATCTTCTTTAAATGTCTGGATTGTTATTCCATATTGTTTCGTTCCATTACTGACATTTGTAAATTCCTTGCTTTCTATACCTACTGATGTGCTGTAAAGGCCTTGAGTTGAACCAACTGCATGAAAGCCTCGAACCATCATAACCCCTATTTTAGCACTAAATCGTTCCAATTTTGTTTTAGCTTCTGGTACTGAACCTTGTGAATTTACAGCATGAGCTAAAGGTGCTATTAAAACAGTACCAAAAAATATCATAATTAATTTTTTCATTTCCTTATTTTATAGGTTGATATAGCTTTAAAGCCAAGGGAATGATCGCTCATCTTAAAACTATGCATTTTAGACTGCGCAAAAATGGCACGCTTGCCGAACTTAAGTATTTCCACCTATTAACCTGACATTCCTAAAAATAGCGGGTAACCTAACTTTCCCGCCGCCATTATGAAGCTGCTTTTCTAAGTGTACATTCCTCCAATTTACATTTTGCCCATCTCCAGCCTGATGAGTTGATAAAATGGAACGACTTATTAGAGAAAAAACTAATTTCACAAGAAGAATTCGATAAAGCTAAACAAAAAATGCTTAATCAGAAATAAGCATTAAAAGATATAGTACCCATACCTCATTCATAACAATACATATGAAGTCCTTCTTACTTAATATCGTATTTAATCTGCTTTATTGCATCAAGCTTTTGCTCAATTGCCCCCCGAATAAAGAGAATAGGTCACTGTTTTCTTATCATGCCCCTCAATATCAGCAACAACCCCTTCAGAGATATACATTTGCTCACACTTGGTAATAAAAGTTTTACGAATTGAATGAAAAACATATTGCTCACCAAATCCTAAGCTTGCTTTCAGACGACCCAAGGCTTTTGAATACTTACCCCCTTCTGATTCACCGGCACCATTGAAAGTGTAGAGTCCAAACTAACTTCACTAAGTTTACTTCTGTTCAAGCTCGACTTTTACTCGCAAAAACGGGTATCTTATATGAATACCTACACACACAGGCATCCCTAGCCAACACCACCCACAACGACAAGACAATTCTGTCTAGGGCCTCCCTGTGCCCGTCATTAATTCAACGTTTCACCATTACTCCAAACCTGCAAACCTGCAAACCTGCAAACCTGCAAACCTGCAAACCTGCAAACATCATCCATTAATACAAAGGAGAAACACCTATGCCCGAAGCAAAAACCAACCCCAGCGACACACAAACCATTACAAACAGATTCACCATAGAGTCATCTGTTTGTCAGCCCTTATCAGGCAAAGGAGAGATTGCCTA
>Ga0105358_10001742_pt1 | contig 11580 bp, 11 predicted proteins | sample GOMGulsemesocosm_5_FD_83509 | JGI IMG/M metagenome (GOLD analysis project Ga0105358, IMG submission 83509) | Methane-oxidizing microbial communities from mesocosms in the Gulf of Mexico - GOM15C Gulf of Mexico | ecosystem: Environmental > Aquatic > Marine > Cold seeps | place: Gulf of Mexico...
CAAAAAAATGGGTTTGTAAAAAATATTGCCCCTCCCACCATACAAAGACTACACAAATATATAAAAAATAAGTTAAAGAAATCCCTATAATTTATTATTGAAAAATATAATAAATAACAAAACTTGATGCTAATTGGAAGCAACAATACTACCCCCCCCAAAAGAATATAAGCCACTGGAGAAAAATGACAATAGTGAACTGTATGCATATATGTTATTGCATCATATTGGTACGTAACACCGAACCCCTGACCAAATACCCAGTAAAACCAACTTTCGTTTATTGAGTAAACTGCTCCTATAATGTCATTGATTCTATTACTAGTCGCTGCATTTAACCTATCTAAATCAGACGCTTCAATAGCATTATAAATATCAACAAATCTGTCAAAAATATCAGAATAAAGCAATAAATTTATCAACAATATTAATACAGGTATAATTATAATAATTATTTTTTTAGGATTTGTACGGTACAAAAAAATAAACAGAACCCAAACGGTCGATACTAGATCTGATCTTTTCCCTGAAATTAAAATTCCCGCAATAAGTAAAACTGAAAATATTTTTTTGTTTTCTAGAAGAGCCCAAATCAAAGGTAATATAATCAAGCTAGAGGCTCCAAAATAACCCAAATTCCCTACCTTATACAAATAAAAATATAAAGCTCCAGTAACTAATAAAAAAAAACCTAATGCAGGTAAAGATGCATAAAATTTAATCAAGATAGCAGGATAAAACTTTGCAACGAAATATCCGTAAGAAATGCCTAATATAGGTAAAAAAAGTGGCTGGAAGTGGGCAATGAATGCTTTAAGATCATGGTTATTTAACAAACCATAAAGCATCAAAAAGCAACCATAAATAATTAGAAAAATAACAAACCAATCATCTAAAATAAACTTTTTATATGTCAGAACTACAAGCATCGCAATCAAAGTTAAATAATATGGAATCTTAACTAGATACTCGAATAAAAATGAGTAATTCCAATATAATATTGGAATTACAAAACTTAATGAGGCATAGAATATAAAATTTACAAAAATAAATTTATTTAGAGAATTTACTGTCATCTTATTTACGCTCTAAATAGAGAATATATTGTACTTTTATTTTCATCAATACTTAACTCGACACCGACTCAAAGTTTTGGCGTTTCAATGAAGAAATCACTTTCAAATATCGTAAAAAGACATATATCCTATTCGCAGAAAACACCACTGCATATGCCACAATTGATAGCCCTAAATACCAGCAGATGCCAAGTAAAAAAAGTGATAAGACCATCATACTTATAGTAATATTCAATACTTTTTTTTCAAAAGATATCGCCATAAAAAACCAATCAAGAAAACAGCACGGAATTAAAAACATAACTCCAATATAAATAATGGACATTGTTAAAATAACATCCTTATTTCTATACTCAACAAAAAAAAAATCGATCCCCATGGGAAGCAATATATAAGCTGGTATAGCTAATAAAAAAAGTAATACAAACCAAGCATATGAATAGCTTAATATTGATCGTAATAATTTTTTCGCATCATGACCATTACTGTAACTCGCTAACCACTTTGGCCCTAAAACAGTCGTTATAAAACCTAACAAAAAAATTGACATAGTATACAAAATCATTGCAAAAGAATATTGCCCAACTGCTGACATACCCAAAGAAGATCCTAGTAGCCACTTGTCTGCAGACAACATCAAATTTCTAATAACGTTACTCAGCATCATTGGTAAACCATTCTTTATAGCATGAAAGAGCAATTCGTAGTTTTTCAGTATGGTATTAATGCTAACCGATGTCTCAACTAAATAGTAAGTGACTATTGAAACAATCATAAAACCGAAAACTTCAGAAACCACAACTCCGTAAGCGCCGTATTCTAACGCAACATTCCATCCTATGAAAATCACAATTAATGACTTTGAAAACACCATAATTGAATAGAGAACAAATCTATGCGTCACTCTCAATAAAGCATCAAGCAAGTTAAACTCTAATGCAGTTATAGCTAATAAACTCGCTAAAGCCAATACAAGTGACACGCTTGGGTCATCTATCAAAAAGATAACTGTCACACTAAATAAGCAGCCCAATACTAGTGTTGCAGCACCACCGTAGATTGCGGCTAAAATATGAAGCTCATATATACCGACAATATCAGACTGGCCAAAGGCCCTGGATCCCAACTTGATAAAAGCCTCATTTAAGCCCAAGCCTCCGAAATAAATTAAAAAAACATAAACACTTAACACCAATGCATACAAACCATACTGCTCAGGACCTAACAACTTTGCAAACAAAGTGATCTTAAATACCCCAAGGAGAGCACTCAGGGAAATAAGCACCATATACGAATATTTCTTTACAAGTGACATATATACTGTCGAATTTGCGCACCTATTTTCTTTGCATCCAAGACATCCTGGGGGTTACCCCTCAGCCATGAAGCGTCATTAATATATTTCCCGGGCAACAGTCCAGATAAAATATGTTTAACTATTCGTTGCTTTTCATTATTATTGAGTACCTTTGTCTGTTCTTTAATAAATGTTAGTATTTCCGCCGAGGATATTTTGCTTGTCAGTCTTAGAAACTGAGCTCCACAAACATAATATGGCTCACATACAGTTAGAACTGGTTTTCCTCTCAATGCAGCTTCAAAGCCAACTGAACCTGTCCACACCATAACCGCATCACATAAATTCACTAATGTATTCGAATTTTCATACACTGGACAGGTAATCAACCCACCGATTTCTGAAAGTCTCTTATATAAACCAGGACTGCGAGCACCAATCACATATGGATGCTCCTTAATCAAAATTTGAAAATCAACTGATAATACAGCAATATATTCTACCAGCCTATTTTCATAGTCAATATTTTCAATTACGTCACACCAATAATCAATTGTAGCCTCAGGAAACATTTGTAATGGAACGTAAATAACAGGCTTATTAGATGATATTAATTTTTCATGCCAATTGTCCTCACCAATATTAAAGTTAGGAAACCAATCAAAGTTATTAATTGCCGTCAGCTCTGAAGCCCAATAATGATAATTATATCTTTCATTTGTAAGATATCTTTTTAACATGAAATATGGAATTCTTAAGGCATTTTTTAACCACCTTTTGTATGCTAGACTAATAATATAATCTACTGATTCCTTAACAACGTCAGGCTTATAGCTTCTCTTCTGAAGCGTACTAATAAGGTAATCAACCTCATTATCTTTAGGCTCTCTTAAATGAGTGTGCTCCCCCCTTGCTGAAATACGATAATAACCATTCACAAACGAAACTACTAATCCTACAAAAGGAATTCCCCGTTTTTTACTTTCAAAATAAATCAGATCCATTAGATACTGATCTACGGTTTCACTAATAACCAAATCTGGACTTATAGAGTCAAACATTTCTTCTACAGATTTTTGCATTGCCAATAAGTGCCGTAAGGCATCATTTTTTTTTAAGCTACGTAACAATCGACATCTTTGAATAATATCAGTGTATTGCGCCCCATTTTCTTCTGAGACAACTTCAAATTCATTTTTTTTGAAATATTTATAATAATTATCTACTAGACCAGAGTGATCAACAGCTCTAAAACCACTAGTAATAGTTACATCTGAACTGGCATCCACTCCACTCGCAATTGTTTTATATTGCTCTTCACACCATGGTCCAACATGACACAAAATTTTCATACCTAATACGTCCTTTGTTAGCCATTTTTAATTCAAAACCCATGAAAATAGAGCATTATTATTCACTTAGAAGCGAGTCCCATTTTAGAGTTAATTTCGTCATAATCATCCGGCATCCCCATATCTATCCAATAATCAGTGATCTCATAAGATTTATTTATATGTCCTTGTTCATTTAACTGATGAAACAATGCTGGTAAGTCAAAGAACTCATCTTTTGGTATATAGCCTAATACTTCAGGGCTTAATACATATACCCCTGTATTTATGAAAAAATCGTATTTTGGCTTTTCTTTTAAGTCTACTATGTTATTTTTTTTATCGACTTCAACGACACCATACGGAACTTGATAACTACTTTTTCTGATACACATAGTCGCACTAGAATCACTTTTGTTATGCTCTTCAAGTAAATGTTCATAATTTATTGAAGTGATGACATCTCCATTAGTCACAAAAAAGGCTTCTTCAATATCAATGTCAATGAGGCTCAATGCACCACCAGTACCCAACCTTTGTGATTCTTCTAAATATTTCACTTCAATGCCTAAATCGTTACCATCCTTAAAATATTCTTTAATAATTTTCGCTTTGTAGTTAACACTCAACATGAACTTTGTAAAGCCATGTGACACAAACATATCAACAATATGTTCCAACATCGACTTATCGCCTACTTTTAACATTGGTTTAGGGGTGTCTTTAGTTAATTCACCTAATCGAGTTCCCATACCACCAGCCATAATAACAACCCAATTTGGCTTTAAATTAAATTCTTCTTCTTCTAGGGTAATAACGTTACGTAAAATACCTTCCGCATTAACTATAGGCATATGTTTACGATGTAACTCTTTCAGCCGGTGGACAACCGCTGCCCTACTAACGTCCTCTGACATAGTCACTGGATCTTGATTGATTATATCTAACAGTTCTGTTTTATCATCAAGTATAGCTCTCCGGACATCCCCATCAGTTAAAATTCCAATTAGCTTTTCATTGTTATCGACGACAGCTGAAAAACCACTGCCATTCTGATCTAAAATCTTTATGGCCTCTTTAAAGGTTGAACCTTCGTGTAACAGAATATTTTTCATTCGAAATTACCTATCAAAAATGGACTACCTTTTAACTTAGCCATAACTAGCTTTTTGCCCAATAACAACTTAATATCACCAATAGTTTCTTCGACATCTAACATTTTTAATTCGATATCACTTTCAATAACTTTATGCCCGATCTCTAAATCAAATTTGGCAACAGGTAGTTTTTGTCTATTTCGATAAACAATTTCTTTTTTGTTCATTTCAAATAGTTTACCATCCTCTAAACCGAGTGTTCTATCCAAAAAGGACAATCTATTTTTTATTTTCGAAATTTTTTCAACACCAACAGCCGATTGAAAATCAATTCTTTCTTTACCCTCTTCTAGTGCTATATGTTTTTCAAAAACCCGAGCACCTAACATAAAAGCATAATCGTTACTTAATACAGACATTTCATCGTCAAATGAAGAATGGTCTGCATAACCAATTTCACATTGTGGATATAATTCGAGTAATTTTTTTATTCTTAGCAGCTTAATATCTTTAATCTCTGATGGAAAAGACTGGAAACCAGTCATTAATATGATTTCTCTATCTTGATATTTCTTCACTACCTCTTCTACTTCTGAGAGAGTTCTTCCACCAACACCTAAAATTAAAGGGATAGTAGATTCATCCAACCTTGAAAGGAGTTTATTATCCTTAAATGAAACCGAATGAATTTCGAGATACTTCACTTCAAATAAAGCACACAATTCAAAAGCCAGACAATCTAACGGCATAAGAATTATATCTAGTTCTAAATTTGCCGTATATTGAAAAACTTCTTTCCATTCATCTAATGTTAAGACCCAGGCTGAAGCCTGTGGATATGCCGAATGCTGACTAGACATGAACTCATCTAAGGCGATAAGAACCTGAAATTTCACCCCATCAACACCCGATTTTTTTGCTTCATCAACGAGCTTTAATAAATAACTTTTATCGCCTTCATGATGAAAAGCTGTCTCTGCATAAATATAAAAACTCATTACTTAACCTATAATAAATTGATGCGAATCATTTATTCTATTACTCATATCTTCTTGAAACTCAGAAAATAGAATTTCTTTTCCATAAGGCATCTTTACCATTCCGTCTTCAACAAAAGTACTATTTGGAAGGCCCTTAGTTTTTATGATAGACATAATTTCTTTTAATGAAATATTAAGAATGTCTTCTTTGTATGTCGTGACAATAGATTTAGTGCGACTTAAATCTTCCTGAGTATCAACCGTAACGGAGTAATTTGAACATTTTGCTAAACCATTCAGTCTAATAACTCCACACTTATAATGATCGGGCTTAAACATATATAATAATAAATATTCGCTAATCGCTGGATCTATCAAGTCATAACACCTCTTAACCGCAGATAAGCTCATCACTTCCGCTGTAGCTCCGATTGGGACATCAACAATTCGCGTATAATCCAAGCTGTTAGCATTGTGAATTTTAATCTGTTCTTCTAAATATTCTACCGACGTAAATACATTGTCACCCGTTATACGAATCACATTATCTGCAGCCTCTAGATCACCTACCGCAATCATACGTTCAATAACAGCGCTTGGAGAACCTCGGTAAACTTTGATGCCATTATACGCCGCAACATCTTCCAAAATATCATCGACCAATTCATGCGATGTACAAAGATATATTTCATCAATATTTTCAACCAACTTTAAACGCTGGATAATGAAATCAATCATTCGATACTCATGATCAATATTTCTTAATATCTTCAGCGGTAAACGAGTTGACACGGTTCTAGCTATGACGCAGGCTACAGTTTTACTCATAAAGTCCTCATCCTATCCAGTTTTCACGTGGAAGCTTTATAACAGTCTTAGTCATTCTAGCCTTACCCTTAACTTCAATAGCTGTCATATGAGCATCATCTGGAAAAAAAATAGCTATATCGCCTTGCGTTAAAAGTAGGGTTGATGATTCCATTGGCGTTTTATATAAAATATAATCACCCTCATCATCATACTCCCTAGCAACACTCAACTCGGAAGCACTACTGACAGCAATCCTCTCCGATCCATCTACAATATAATGGATGTCTATATATTTTTTATGTGCTTCAAAATCACATAAATCTCTTTCTTTAGTTTCATAAACCTGCTCAATCGCATAAACATCTTTACTCAAAAAAAAATTTTCATGCTCCCCCACATCCAAATTAAAAGAGCCTTGGCCCACATATTTTTTTTGCAACTTATTAATATAATTAATAATTATAGGATACTGTTCCCTACACAAAAATTCCAAATCTAAAGTACTTATTTTTCCGAAAATAGCCATACCTATAATAAATCAGCTTTTTCTAAAATATGATCAAACGGTAAGTTTTTACTAATAGTTCGCCCCACTAGAAACTCTGTCATTTCTGGTTCAAAACCGCCACCAGGTCTCTTATAATCTAGATCTTCTGCTTTAATAATTTCACCCTCTTTCATTTCTCTGGTGAGAACTATACTTCTTCTAAATTCTCTTTTTTTCTCATCCGATTCTGTAGCAGTTATTCTAAAAGAACCCAATGCATTGGATATCCGTTTTGAATTTTCAACTATCTCTGCCATTTCATCTTTTGTGGCTGATACCTTATGATCCCAACCTTCCATATTTTTATCTAATGTAAAATGTTTTTCAATTAAACAAACGCCCAATGCCGTTGCAGCCATGGGAATAGCTGTTCCCAAAGTATGATCTGAAAAACCAATTGGATAATCAGGGTACGTCGCCATTAGTGTTTTAATATTATTTAAGTTTACATCACTGTCTACTGGTGGATAAGTTGACACGCAATGTAGGATGACTATTTGAGTATTACCCACATTTTCAATAGTTTTAACTGCTCTATCAATTTCATACAGCTCACTTAAACCTGTAGAAATTACTATAGGTTTTCCTTTTTTAGCCAAATATTCTAAAAATGGGTAATTATTGAGGTCCATTGAAGCAACTTTTATGTAAGGAGTATCCATTTTATCTACTAAAAAATCTGCTTCAGCTTTAGAAAATGGTGTTGAAGTACAATCAATTCCAACTTCATCTGCAAATTTTTTCATCTCAAAAAGCTCGCGCTCTGAGATGGAATATTTATCAACTACTTCTTCTAGTGTATAGTCGGTTCTATCTCGATAGTCATCTGCAATAAAATAATTATCTTCATACTTTTTTTTTGCAAAAATACTACCTTTTGTCCAGCTTTGAAATTTCACACAATCAGCACCTGCGTCTTTTGCCTCAACAATTAGCTTTCTAGCTAATCCTATATCTCCATTATGATTTGACCCAAGTTCTGCAATTATGTATGGCTTACAGTAATTAAATACCTTTTTACTTTTAGTTAGTTGAACTTTCATATAGAGTTTCCTTCTTCATTAAATTTTATATTTTCCCACCATAGCGGATTCTCCACATCTTCACTTAATTCTTTAAACTCAAGGAGATCTTCAATTTTCTTTTTCAATTTACAGTTATCTTCGTACAACGATATATAAGAGTCATCTTCTCTTTTCAATAAGCTATAATGCTTTTCCTTAATCCAAATACCCTTTAAGATAGTTTCAATAGTTCTTACACCAATACCAACTGTATTATTTTCATACTGTCTATAATAAGTTATAGTCTTATTTGTAAATAATGCTTTTCTATTTTGCAATAACAATATTGAATACAAATACCAATCAACAGCTATCAAGTCCCTATCAAAAGAGAATTCATCCAATATAATGACATTTATAGCGGTATTCGATAACCCAAAAATATTTTTATCTTTGATAAAGTCAAGTTCAACTTCTAGTCCATCATGAATTCTATTAGAAATATACTTTTTGAGATAAACTCCCTGCTGATCATCAAACAATGTAATATCATTAACAACAATATCAATATTAGCTAACAGCTCGACAGAAAGCTGAATTCTATTATCATCGAAATAATCGTCACTATCGCCAAAAATCAACACATCATAATTGTTTCTTTTGATGTACTTTATACCAAATTCTCTATTTTTCGCTGGTGAATCTGAACATTGTAATTCAATAATATTTAAAGCATTAAATTTTCCAGTCAACTCCTTAAAACCCACGTAACCATCATTAACGACAATTACATCAAATTTCGTGTATGTTTGCTTATTAAGTGAGTCAAAGAAATCATATAGATATCTTTTCTTCATAGGAAATACAGTCGTTAAGAATGCAACTTTCTTATTCACTTGGCAACACACCCAAGTTTTTGATCATTTCAAACGGTGATTCTTTACTGTCTGTTGTTTGTTTTTGATAACCCGCTTTTTCTACCGTTTTACTGACTAGATTTTCAGCTTTAAAGGTCTGAAATTTTACCGCATCTGCGCCCGATTCAGCGGCAACATCTATTAATTTTTTGGCAAGTTCCGTACAGCCATTATGATTAACGCCTGCTTCTGCAATGATAAATACGTTAGACATTTTTTAGCCCCTTGTATACTGTTCCTGCCTTAATAAAGTCGACTTCTAAACTAGCAACATATTCCCTACTTGTTGCATTGCTACCAAAAAATGTCCCTTGTTTAATGTCCACACCACCATTAATAATTGCAGCAGTGGATATATGACAATGATCACCAATGATGGCATCATGCTCAATTAACGCTTTAGTATTAATGATGCAATTTTTTCCAATGCTCGCATCCGCATTAATCAATGTATCATGCATAATAATTGAACCTTCACCTATTTCTGCATATTGTGAAACATATGCCCGAGGTGAAATAATCGTGGCAATTTTTGCATTATATTCTCGTAATTGATTAAATAATCTTTCCCTGATTTTTGCTGTTTTTATCTGTCCAACTGTAACCAAAAATTCATTCCCTTTATTTGCTAGCGATTCAATCTCTTCATCCGTTCCTATGACTTTGTACCCTAAAATCAACTCACCAAGCTGTTCTTGTTGATCAATAATACCCACTATTTCATGTAATCCAGCTTGTTCTATCACATCAATACATGATTTACAGTGACCACCACCACCAAGCAAAATTAATTTTTTCTTCACAATCGCACACCACTTGGAATATTCACAACACGCTCCTCCAACCAATAAGCATTGCTTAAATCACCCTTTTGGCAAGATTTAAACATGCCTAACTTGGTCATTAATTGCCAAATTGGACGCGTCATCACCCCAGCATCATTTGTTGCTTGCAAAAAAACATCTCTTTCTTGTTTATCTTTTAAAATAACTGCATTCAACCAAAAACTTGCATGTGCATCAGGCATTTCTTGTACAAATTTTATGGGCTGATTAGCAAAAAACTTTTCATACTGAAGTGCAAGCTCTCTTTTATTATTTAAAATGGCATCTAATGATTCCATTTGAGCACAACCTAATGCCGCATTAATATTAGGCAGCCGATAATTATAAGCAATTTCATCATGTACAAATTCGTAGGGATGAGGAACTTTTGCGGTAGTGGTTATATGTTTTGCTCTTTTTGCTAAGGTTTCATCATCGGTAATAATCATTCCGCCGCCGCCTGTTGTTATAGTTTTGTTACCATTAAAGCTAAAGGCGCTGACTTGTCCAAAGGTTCCTGTATGCTTGCCCTTATAGTAACTACCTAAACTTTCAGCCGTATCTTCCACCAGTGCAACATTGTATTGTTTACAAATAGAGGCGATTTCATCTATTCGACAAGGATGCCCAAAAGTATGCATAGGAACCACCGCAGCAATTTTTTTGCCAGTTAGTTTATTATAACAACTGCCGCTTTTTTGTTCTGTTTTCTCTTTAAGAAAGCTTAATAGACTGGTAGGACTTAAACCCATAGAGTCTCTATCAACATCTACAAAAACAGGGGTTGCACCACAATAGCTAATGGCATTACAAGTCGCTATAAAAGTAAGTGGCTGAGTGATAACCTCGCTATTCTCATCGACACCTACTAGCTTTAAAGCAACTTCTAATGCTGCCGTGCCATTCACTACTGCTACAGCATATTTTGCCCCTGTATATTCAGCAACCATGCTTTCAAACTGATCAACAAATTTACCGACCGAGGATACAAACGTTGAATCTATACATTCATTAAGATACTTTTTTTCATTTCCAAAAAAAACGGGTGCGTGTAAGGGAAGAAATTCTTTGCTGTTAAATGCTTTTTGAATAAATTGAATGGTTTCATCAAACATATCTACATTTTCCCATCTAAATACTTACTTGTTTCTTTATGCCCAAAATCAGGAATTATTTTAAAAAATAATTTAACAATTTGTTCTTTTGACCATTCTTTTTTCTGTTTGAGTTCGTTTATGGTGCTCTCAAACATATTTAATAATTCATCATTAAAGTTAGGTTCATTTTTGATGATGCCTAGATTTTCAAATCGTTTCATATCGAGTGTTTCATTATCGGTGTAAAACTCTTCAAAATCTTTTTCACCTGTTGTATCACTTGATGTAAATAAACAAGGCCACTTTCCTTGTTGCGGTAGTGTTTTAACGAGCCTTCTTGCTTCATCTTCATCTATACAAAGGTAAGGTTCAAAGCCTTTTTCTTTAAGGTATTTAATGGCAATATCGGCAAAGGATATTAAATGTAAATTTTCACTAAGTTTTGGGAAAAATATATCTCTGTCTTCACCAAAAATACAGCTCATTAAGCAAAGCTCGCCACTTTCTTGAGGAGTTACAAAATAGCGTTTAATATCATTGGGGGCAACAATAGGCTGTGTTTTTTCTATGCGTTGATTAAATCCATGTAGCAATGAGCCA
>Ga0105358_10001743_pt1 | contig 11580 bp, 5 predicted proteins | sample GOMGulsemesocosm_5_FD_83509 | JGI IMG/M metagenome (GOLD analysis project Ga0105358, IMG submission 83509) | Methane-oxidizing microbial communities from mesocosms in the Gulf of Mexico - GOM15C Gulf of Mexico | ecosystem: Environmental > Aquatic > Marine > Cold seeps | place: Gulf of Mexico...
TAGCGTCTGAGCTGTTGTGCGGAGGCGCGTAGTTCATCCTCGGCAGTTTTTCGTGCGGTGATATCCCGTGCTTCACCAACGATCTGCACAACAAGGCCATTATCGTCATAAACGGGATGAAAACTGAGCGTGATCCATGAAAGCTCACCCTGCAGCGTCATTATTTCCATGTCTGACAGCGTGGTATTGCCCGCCGCCGCACTGGCCATATCTGCGCGAACTCTAGATTGAGTGTCTTCTGAAAAATTAAAAAACGGGGATTCCCATAACTTCTTACCGATCACCTCGGCCCTGGTAAAGCCTGTCGATAGCAGTGGCGTGTTGTTGATAAAGGTCATGGTGCCATCGAGATTGTAAAGGCCGACCATGGTTTGCATATCGTCCATTAAGCCCTGCAGCTGTTGCTGACTTTCTTTCGCCTGTTCGCGCAAGCGGTACTGTTCGGTGACATCACTAAACACCAGAATGCTACCGAGTATCAGGTCCTTTTTGTCGCGGATGGGTGCGGCAGAGTCCGAGATTTGGTACTCGCGCCCATCCCGTGCGCGCAGGGTGGTGTGATTACTGAGGTGGACGGTCTCGCCGCTTGCCATTAGCTTGTCCACGGGGCTGGCCAGCGCTTTGCCGGTGCTGGCATTGAAAATCGCGAAGACCCTCGACAGGGGCAGTTGCTGAGCTTCGGAAAAGGGCCAGCCGGTGAGCTGCTCGGCGATGGGGTTCATGCGCGTGATCAGGCCAGCGGCATCGGTGGTGATCACGGCATCGCCAATACTGTCGAGGGTAATGGCGAGGTTTTGCTCTCTCTCCTGTAATTCAAACAACACTTGTTCGCGTTCTTCTTCAACCTGCCTGCGGGCACTGGGGTCGCGGCCCTCAACCATCAGTTGTACTATTTTACGGTCGTCATCAATTACGGGGTGGATACTGAACTCGATCCATATTCGTCCTGTAGAGGTGAGTATCTGAATGTCGCCGAGGGTTGCCTGGCCACTCAGTGCATCGCGAATATCTGTTTTGACCTGTTCCTGCGTAGCTGGGTCACCGCTAAACCAGGGGCATTCCCAGAGGTGTTGGCCGAGAACCTCTGCTTGCTCGATACCAGCGGCGATGAGAGGCGTGTTATTGATAAGGGTCACGTAGCCTTCGGTATCGAGGATGGTAACCATGGTTTGCATGTCGTCAAACAGGCCTTGTAGACGCCGTTGCGCAAACGTGGACTCCTCCCTGAGGCGGTGCTTTTCACTGATGTCGTTGCCCTCGCCAATGAGCTGGCTGATCTTGCCATTGACCATCATGGGCCGCAGGGTGAAGCTCATCCAGAGGGTCCCATGAAGGGTGCTGATTTGCATTTCATCGGCGATTTCTTCACCAGCGGCAGCGGCCTTGATAGAGGCGCGTACCAGGGCCCTTACCTCAGGATCGTGAGTAAACCAGGGGCAGTCCCAGAACTTTTTACCGAGCACATCGCTGGCCTGTAATCCGGCAGCCTTGAGCGGGGTTTGATTGGCAAAGCTCAGTGTGCCGTCGAGCTCGATAAGGGCAACGAAGGTTTGCATAGCTTCGAGCAGCGCCTGGTGACTGTTCGCGCCGGTGTTGATTGTTTTAGTCATGAATGTCCGATGGTGCGGGGTGGTGTAGGGCTTAATCATCTAACAGCTGGCGTATTTTGCCAAGTAAGGCCTGGGCGCGATAGGGTTTAAGGAGCAAGTTGTGATGCAGGCTGTCATCGGCCATGGCGTTTTGTCGGTCGTCGGTAAAGCCGCTGGTCATCTGAATTTTTATCGCGGGGTACTTTTCGGCGACGAGAAGGGCCAGCTCATAACCGTCCATATCGGGCATCACCACATCGCTGAACATCAGGTCAATTTTATTATTCTCGAGCAGCTGCAGGGCTTCGCCACAATTATTGGCGGGCAGTACTTTGTAACCTTGCTGGCTGAGTATTTCACAGCATAATTCGAGGAGTTTAACTTCATCGTCGACAACCAGAATCGTTTCATGACCGGCGAGGTTTTTTCTTGAGAGGCTATTTTCTACGGCCGCTAAGGGCTCTTGAAGGTGTTCTCTGGGAAAGTACAGTTGTAAACGGGTGCCTCTGCCCAGCATCGAGGTGACGTCGATGGCGCCACCGCTACGCTCGGTAAAACCGTAAACCTGGCTCAGCCCCAGGCCTGTACCCCGTTCACCCTTGGTGGTGTAAAAGGGCTCAAAGATGCGCTGTTTGGTGGCCTCATCCATGCCTTTGCCATCATCGGAAATACTCAGTAACACATAGTCGCCACTGGGCAGGTTTCTCAGGCGTGCATTGACTGAGCGCAGTTGTATATTGCGGGTGTGAATAGTGACCTGGCCATTGCCTTCAATGGCGTGCATGGCATTGATACAGATATTAATAATGGCATCTTCCAGGTCGTCACTGTCGAGACAGATAGGCCACAGATCCTCGGCGAGCTCGTAGACCAGCTTAATGCGCGGTGTTAGTGAGGTGGCCAGCATATGCTCCTGGTTGTGAATCAGGGCATTGAGCTCAACCGAGTCTGTTCGAGTGGGTGCTTGCTGGGAAAAGGCGAGTAACTTGCGGGTTAAATTGGCCCCTCTGTCACCGGCGCGATGAATTTCCTGAGCATATTTGACCAGCTTGTCTTCGTGGGCCAGAGCGACTTCCAGCAGGTCGGCATAGCCGGTGACAATACCCAGCATATTGTTGAAATCGTGGGCGATACCGCCGGTGAGCTTGCCCAGGGCATCCATTTTCTGGCTGCGGCGCAGTTCTTCTTCCTGCTGTTTGATCTCACTCAAATCGCGAAAACTACTAATAAATCGCTGTTGGGGATCGTCCCTTTGGCCCAGTGAGGCAACCGCTAATACCGTGGGAAAAGTGTCGCCATTTTTACAAACCATCTCCAGTTCAAGGCCCATACCGATATGCTGAAGATCCCCTGTGTCGAGATAACGCTGCATATGGGTCGGGTACGTGGCCGCGCTTTGGCCGAGTATCAGCAGAGTGGCCGGCTGGCCGACAAGCTCGGTGTGACTGTAGCCCGTCATTTTTGCGGCCGCCTGATTCGCCGAGTGGATGATGCCACTTTGGTCGGTCACGATAATACCTTCGACCATGGAGTCGAGGATATTCCTGAGGGTTTTTTCACTACGCTGCTGGGCCTGTTGCGCGGCGCGTTCGTCGGTGAGGTCGAGGATGACGGAGGCGGCCCCCATCAGTTGTCCATCGTCATCAAAGAAGGGTGCGTTATGCCAGCGCGTGTAAATAATTTTTCCACTCTTGGTGAGAGCCTGGCTGGCGAGGGTGGCGCCTTGCTTACTGACCACCAAATCTGTCCATATGATATTCAGGTCAACGCTGAGCCTGGGGGGTAGCAGGCTGGAGAATAGTTGCCCCATGGCTTCGGCGGCGGTGTAACCAAAGAGTTTTTCGGCGGCATCGTTCCAGCCGACGATGCGGTGGTCGGTGCTCCACTCAATGGTGGCGAGGGGTGCCTGGTCGCGGTAGCGCAGCAGGCGGCGCTCGGTGCTGCGCAGCTCCATTTCGGCGTTTTTACTGGCGCTGATATCGCGGGCCTCGGCGAGCACCTCAATAACATGGCCCTTGTCATCAAACACGGGGTGGGTGCTAAAGGCGATCCAGAGTTCACCGCCTGCCGCGTTGAGCTGTATGTCTGAGAGGGTGCTTTTACCCGCAGCGGCCTGGGCGATATCGTGTTCAATAGTGGCGACACTTAAGGCCTGGCCTTCATACCAGGGGGTATCCCAGAGCTTTCTGCCGATCACTTGTTCATTCTCTATCCCGCCCACTAGTAGGGGGGTGTTATTGACGTACTTCACAGTGCCATCGGTGGCGAGAATACCGACCATGGTTTGCATATCGTCAAAGAGTTTTTCCAGGCGTGCCTGTGTGGTTCTGGCCTGTTCACGCAGGTGGTATTGCTCGCTGACATCGCTAAAAACCAAAATGCCGCCCTGTATTTTGCCCTCGGCATCGCGAATGGGTGCTGCCGAATCGGCAATTTGATATTCCTCTCCCCCTCGGGCACGCAGGGTGGTGTGGTTGCTGAGATGGACGATTTCGCCGCTGGCCAGCAATCTCTCGATAGGGCTGGGAATAGGCGCGCCAGTGCTGGCATTGAAGATGGCAAAAACGTGGCTCAGGGGCTGTTGCAAGGCCTCCTGGAATGACCAGCCGGTGAGTTGCTCGGCGATGGGGTTCATGCGGCTAATCAAGCCCTGGGTGTCGGTGGTAATGACCGCATCGCCAATGCTATCGAGGGTGATGGCCAGGTTTTGTTCTCTTTCTTTCAGTTCCAGTAGAACCTGTTCGCGCTCTTCCTCGACCTGTCGACGGGCACTGGGGTCATGGCCCTCGGCGACCAGTTGTACGACCTGACCGGCGCTATCAAAGACCGGGTGCAGGCTAAATTCCACCCATATTTTTCCCGTGGGGGTGGACATCTGAATATCGCCGGTATTGCTGTGTCCGGCAAAGCCACTGTCAATGATGTCGTTAATAAGGGTTTGCGATACAAGGTCATCGCTAAACCAGGGGCACTGATTCAGGCGTATGCCGAGAATATCGCTTGGCTTGAGTCCCGCTATCAATAGTGGCGTGTTATTCACCAGGGTGACGCGAGCGTCCATGTCAAGAATGGCGACCATGGTTTGCATGTCATCGAACAGGCCCTGTAAGCGTTGTTGAGCCACGCGAGAGTCTTCACGCAGCAGCCATTGCTCATTGACGTCGCGCCCTTCAGCAACGAGTTGGATAACCTGGCCGTCACCATCAAAGACCGGGTGCAGACAAAACTCTACCCATACACGTCCTGTGGGGACTTTCACCTGAATTTCCGCCTGGCTGGCTTTACCCCTCAGACCCTCCTGTATCGCTGTTTGTAGCGTTGTCTGGGTTTTCAGGTCGTCGGTATACCAGGCTGTGCGCCAGAGCTGTTGACCAATAATATCTTCCTGCTTAAGGCCGGCGATGAGCAGCGGGGTGTTGTTGATCAGAGTGACGCGGCCCTCGATATCGAGAATGGCGACCATGGTTTGCATGTCGTCAAACAGGTCTTGCAAGCGTTGTTGAGCCAGATGGTCATTGTCGCGGAGCTGTTTCTGCTCGCTAATGTCGTGGGCTTCAAGAACCAGGCCGGTGATATCCCCGTTGCCGACAATGGGCTCTACATGCAGATCCACCCATATCGTACTGTTAACAGTGCGCCCGATGATCTCTTCGCTTATGGCTTCGCCCCTGGCCGCACGCTGGATGGCATTGCGTACTAGGGTCTGCACCTGGGTGTCGTAGTTAAACCAGAAGCAATCCCAGATTTTTTTGCCGAGGACATTGTCGCTATTGATGTTGGCAATATTGAGGGGCGTCTGGTTAATGAAATTAACCGTGCCATCAATGTCGACGATACAGATAAAGGTCTGTATCGCGTCGATGGCCTTGCGGAGTACTTGCTCAGAACTTGTCGGGGTCATAGGCAGCTTCAGTTTATTGTTTATGGACGGAAAGTACTGGCAGCACAGTCTATGCTCTCGTCTTTAAGTCTCCCTACTATAGTTTGACCATAGTGGCATAGTGGCCAAAATGCCAAAACTACTGCACATAAATAATCCGCTCAGCTTGGGAGCCGGTCAGGGGCTTAGCAGACCCTGACTACCGTCGTAGAGTAATTTCAGGCCGACAAGCATCAGAAAGCAATAGCAAATGCGATAGACCAGTACTTCATCTATTTTGTGCAGTAAGAAATAGCCGAGTCGCACGCCGATAGGTGCCAGAGGGATGAGCACCAGAGAGGTCAGTAGATTGGTGCCGTCAAACTGGCCGAGCCAGGTATAGGGGATGAGTTTGATTAAATTGACGACCGCAAAGAAGATGGCGAAGGTGCCCATCAGTACGATTTTGTCGAGGCGTTGGGGCAGTAAATAAATACTCATTGGCGGCCCTCCGGCGTGAATGCCAAAACTGGTAAAGCCGGCAATGGCCCCCCAGAAACTACCGCCGACGATGCCCGCTGCGGTTTTGGCTTTAAGCCCCGGTCGCAACCAGTAGTTAAGACAAAAGGCGACGCACATAACACCAATCAACAGGCGTATGGCTGCTGCCGATAAATAGTGGAAGGTAAAGGCCCCGGCGATAATGCCGACAATGGCGCCGGGCAGGGTGCGCTGGATATTTTCTTTACTCCATTGGCCGCGAAAGCTCCAGATCGCCACCCCGTCCATAACAATTAATAGCGGCAACAAAATGGCGGCGGCCTGCACCGGCGGCACGGCGAGGGACATTAAAGGCACGGAAATAATAGCGATACCGCCGCCAAAGCCGCCCTTGACCATGGCGAAAATCAGTACGGCGGGAATGGCACATAGGTAAAAGAAGGGATCGCTGATCATGGCTTGCGGTGGCAGGCTCTATTAAATAGAGGTTTTATTCTAGCAAAATTTTTCTGGGTCGAATTTAAGCGGAGAATGTAAGGGGAGGTGCAAGAAGGTGGTGAGCCTTTCAGGCTTGTGCGAAAATTGCCCTTTGATCAACAGCGGTTAAATTACCGCGGGATAAGCGCCACTCATGTCAGAGCCCGAAGCCAGCCTACGCCACAAAACGATTGCCATTCCCGAGTCTCGCCAGCAGGACGTGCTGGCCGATTTACTGGTGCGCCGCGGCGCCAGCGTGCTGCGCTGCCCATTAATCGCCATTAAAGACACGCCCGAGCCCAATGCCGTACAGCAGTGGATGACAGCGATGATCGCGGGTGAATTTGATGATTTCATTATTCTCACCGGTGAGGGCCTGCGTCGCCTTGAAGGTTTTGCCGAACGCTTTGACTGCCAGCAGCAATGGCACCGTGCCTTGGCGGCGGTGCGCAAAATTGTCCGTGGCCCCAAGCCTGTGCGCGAGTTGCGCAAACTACAGTTGCACGCCGATCTGGCGGGCGCGGCGCCGACGACCGATGGCATTATCGAATCTTTACAAGACGCTGATTTGGCGGGGCGGCGCATTGCCGTGCAGCTCTACGGCAGCAATCCCAATGAAAAGCTGATTCACTTTTTACGGGCTAAGGGCGCAGAGGTGACGACGGTTGCACCCTATATTTATGCCTCCGAGTCGGAGCAGCAGCAAGTCGAGGTATTGATTCACCAGCTCGCCGAGGGATCAATCGATGCACTGCTATTTACCAGTCAGCCACAATACAAACGCCTCGCCAGTGTCGCTAAAAAAGCGGGCCTTGAAGCCCTGCTTACGGCGGGGCTCGAGGTGACCGTTATTGGTGCCATCGGCCCGGTGATGGCCGACTACCTGAAGGCAGCCGACGTGCGGGTCGACTTTATGCCCGAGGGTCGTTTCTTTATGAAGCCCTTTGTCACGGCTCTGGTTGGTTTGCTGGCTGAGCCATAAAAACCATTGAGCCGTTTTAAGCAGGGTAGTTATATTTCCTTTCAGGCGGAAGGTGCTACTGTCATTTTCCAGCGCTGGCGCGGTAACTAAATTCGAGTTAATTATTAAAAGAGGACATCACGTGAGTTTGGACGATCTTATTCAACAAATAAAAAACCGACCCAATACGGTCGAGTTTGATCAGGTCATGGCGGTCATCGATGCCTGTTATGACTATAGCGAAAGCGCCTTCAGCAATGGCCTTGGCGACGACCGGGTTGACAATGCAGCGGGAGAAAATGCCGGTTCCTGTCGAATTTTTGCCTTTGCGCAAATCAATGGCCTCAACCCATCGGAAACCCTGGTTTGCTTCGGCAAGTATTTTCGCGAGGATGTAATCGCCCACCCGGAAGGGTCGGATCACGCCAATATTCGCACCTTTATGCGCCACGGCTGGCAGGGTGTACGCTTCGATCAGCCGGCTTTAAAGGGAAAATAATTTCGGTTTTTACTGGGTGGTCAATGGCGCTATGTTGGCGTCATTATTCTTTAATAGTTCTTTAATTAAAGAATAATAAAATAATTATTTCTATCGCGTTTTTTAAAGTTCGCCCGTCATGCGCTGTAGCCGAATCCACGCTAGTGCCGAGTCATAGGTCGCACTGGTGTGATTGCCGAGGCTTTGCTGACGCAGGTTCTGTGCTTCAAGTACTTCACTGCTACTGACCAGGCCTTCTCTGTAGCGGTTTTGAGTCATTTTTAGATTTTCCGCCGATTGCTCCAGGACCTGCCCCAGGGCTTTGATACGCTGCTGCGTCTCGTCGAGGTTGAGCCAGGCCTGAGTAACTTGCAGTTCTACCAATTGTTGGTAGTCGTCGACCTGAGCCCGCAGGGCCGCGGCCTGACGCTGTAGCTCGCCGCTGCGGTGGTGAGTCATGCCACCGTCATAAATGGGCCACACCAGATTGATGCCATAGGCGACAACCTGATCGTCGACCAGTAGATCATTATCGAAATCTCGATAGGCACCACTCAGATAAATCTGGGGCCGGGTCACGGCTTTAATGGTTTTTGCGGTAAAACCAAGGGCATCGATTTTATGCTGCAGTGCGGATAATTCGGGGCGTGTTGACAGCGCCTGAGTGGTGAGTGTTTGCAGGGTGTCACTGGGCATTGACTGCGGTGGCAAAGGGTCCAATAGAAAGTCTGTACTCAACGGGCGATTGAGCAGTTGATTGTAGCGAGCACGGGCAATGGCCAACTGGTTTTTGGCGCTAATGCCGCCCTGTACGGCATGACTTAATGCCACGCTGGCCATCAGTTGGTCATTGCGTGAGACCAGGCCTTGCTTGTGCAGATTAGTCACATCATTTTTGTAACTGCTGAGTGCGGCGATGTGAGCGCTGGCAATGGTGTTGAGCTCGGCAATTTTTAGCACCTGAATATAGGCTTCGGCGACCGCCAGTTTAATATCCAGGGTGGTCTGCTGTTTATCGTCGAGGCTGGCGGAGGCCTGCGCTTTGGCGGCGTTAATGCCAGCGCTAATACGACCGCTGGTGTACAGCGGCAGGGTCGCGACGGCGCTGTAGAGCATGGCCTCGTCTTCAGCAATTTGCATTTCAAAGGGTACGCTAACCAGACCCTGGCCCGCCGGTGCATTGGGTAGCGCGGCGAGTGAATTACCGTTGAGTGTGGGTGGGCTGTCCAGGTTGATGTATTCGGCGGTCAGGGCCAGCTTTGGCAAGCGAGCGGCCTTGGCAATGTCCACTTGCTTGTGCGCGGCGAGTTGATTCTGTTCGGCCGCTTCGAGCTGCTTGTTTTGACTTAAGGCGAGTTGCCAGGCCGTGTTGAGATTTTCTGCACTGGCGGGCAGGCACGCGAAGCCCCCTGTGGCCGCGACGATAAAAGCTGACAGTAGGCTTTTATTGAGCACTTTATTGGATAAAAAAATCGCCACAAAAATCTCCAGAAATATTTTGTCAAAACGTGTTGTTACGACCTTCGTTGACGTGGGCTGAAGGCCGGCTATTGCGTTTAAGTACTGCTTTTATACAGTCTCTGCACGTTTTTCTTCGTTGATTAAAAATTGATAAAACAGCAGCGGCACGACGATAACCGTGAGTATAGTGGAGACCACGGTGCCGTAAATTAAGGAAATGGCCAGGCCACCAAAAACAGGGTCGCTGATCATAATGCCACTGCCGAGAATGGTTGACAGAGCCGTGAGCAGAATGGGCCGCAGGCGTAGTAGAGTACCAATGAGGATGGCGTCGCGCAGGGACTTACCCTCTTTGCGCAGGTCGAGGACGAAATCCATAATTAACAGGGAGTTTCTGACCACGATGCCCGCCAGCGCAATAATGCCGATAATGGAGGTGGCGGTGAACGATTGGCCCATGATCCAGTGGCCGGGGAATACCCCAATCAGGCCCAGGGGAATGGCCGACATGGCGATTAGCGGAATTTTAAAGGACTGGTAATAGGCGACTAATAAAATATAAATAAATAATACGGCCAGACCAAAGGCTTTCAACATATCGTTGTAGGTATCGAGGGTGAGACGAATCTCCCCGTCCCAAAGAATGCGATAGCCCTCGAGAGTATTGGGGCTAACCCGACTAAAATTCAAACCGGTGGTGATGGTCTGGTCATCGCTGGCGACAATGTTTTCTAACTGTTTATTAATATGCAGAATCGCGTACAACGGTGCCGACTGGGTGAGCTCACCGGCAACAAAAACGACGCGCTCATAGTCTTTGCGAAAAATGGGTTTATCGGCAATCACTTTCTCGACACGGGTTAATTCCGATAGCGGGATAGCCTTACCCTGAGCATTGCCGACGTAGTACATCGACAGCCCCTCGGGCTCAATATTGAAGCGCCGCGGTACCTTCATTTTAATGGCAACGGCACGGCGTTCATCGTTGAGGTGAATGCGGCCAATTTCTTCACCGCTGGTAATGCGGCGCAGCAGGGTTGTTACCTGAGCGGCATTGATACCGGCCAGGGCGGCTTTCTCACGGTCGACGCTAATGTGGTATTGCTCAATGCTATCGGGCAGGGAGTCGTGAACTTCGACCACATCGTAGGTGTTGTTAAAGGCGGCGCTGACCTGGCCGGCAATATCTTCCATCACGTCGAGGTCGCGGCCGTAAATTTCCGCGAGCACGGTGGCTTGCATAGGCGGGCCGGGCGGGTCTTCAACCAGCTGGATAAGGCTACCGGGAAAGCGATTCTGAATTGGCATTAGCAAGCTGCGCAGCTCGCGGACGATGGTAATGGAGGTGACACTTCTCTCACTCTTATCGCTCAGGTTGACGCGTATTTCACCGACATGGGGGCCTTTCTTATTGGCGGCACCGCGCAATAAACCGTTGAAGTCGATAACGCCAGACTGGCCTATCCAGGTTTGGTAATTCGTAATGTAAAGCTGCTCGCGCAGTACACCACCAATTTCTCGGGCGATTTGGTCGGTGACTTCAACCGCGGTATTTTCGGGCATATCAAGGGTGATGTTGAAGGTGTTTTTACTGTCTTTTGGCAGCATCGCCAATTCCACACCGAGCAACGATTGCGGCCCGGAGATACCGGCGGGGCGCAGGAATTGCCAGGCGGGTTGCAGTACGGCGAGGCCAATGGCGACAATAATCAGCGCAAAGACCTGCAACCGCAGGGGGCGATTGTCGATTAAAGGTTTGAGAATTCTTTCGTAAATACGGGTCAGCCGAGAGCTGGTATCGTATTCATTGATAGCGCTATTTTCTACGGCATGGCCGGTTTTAAGCCAGCGGAAGCAGGCCCAGGGTGTTACCACGTAGGCGATGATGACCGAGGCAAACATGGCGATGGGCACGTTGAAGGCAAGGGGGTAAAAGTATTGGCCGACCATGCCACTGAGAATAAATTGCGAGGCAAAGACCAGCATTACCGCGAAGGTGGCGAGGTTGGTGGGATTGCCGATTTCATTAGTGGCGAGAATAGTTGCCTGCACTTTGTCGCCACCATTGAGGGAGGCGTAGTGGCGGTGAATATTTTCGACCACCACGATGGCACCATCGACCAACATGCCGAGGGCGAGGATCAGTGCAAACAGGGTTACCCGGTTAATGGTGGGGCCAAAGAGGTAGTCGGCACCGAGGGTCAGGGCGAGAATCAGTGGTACTGCCAGACCGACAATGGAGGCTTCTTTCCAA
>Ga0105358_10001754_pt1 | contig 11560 bp, 10 predicted proteins | sample GOMGulsemesocosm_5_FD_83509 | JGI IMG/M metagenome (GOLD analysis project Ga0105358, IMG submission 83509) | Methane-oxidizing microbial communities from mesocosms in the Gulf of Mexico - GOM15C Gulf of Mexico | ecosystem: Environmental > Aquatic > Marine > Cold seeps | place: Gulf of Mexico...
GATATGTGGAATATAACGTGGCTTGAGTTTACTGAAGTTAAAAATTAATCGCCGTCTACCCATTACAAAATATTTAAACAAAAGTTGCTAGCCACCACTCTTGTTTAATTCTTTTAACGCAGCTTTATTTTGATCTAACCAGATACGAGTAGAATTCTGTTTGATAAAAGCGTCATATTCATCAATGCTGAGTGGTTGCTTCCCAAATGTTTGGTTCTGTAAAATTAACAAGGCCGCATTTAATGCATCAACTTTGTGATGGCTAACCTGAGCATCTCTAAAAGCTTGTTTTGCATGATTTAACCCTTGCTTAAAATCATTTTGTGCATAAAAAATATGGGCACGATTTAGTGCCTGAAATGATGAACGTTGCCAAGGTTTGATAGTAGAGAAAGCTTTATCCCATTCTTGTTGCTTAATAAAAGCATCACGAACTTCTGCCGACGCATTATGAAAAAGGGATTCATACTGCGGTGAAAAAGGCATGTTGAGGATATTTTGATAGTGCTGCAAACCATCCAATGAGGGTTTAGCTATCCAAGCTAAATTATTTTGCACTGGTACTTGATGCTCATCGCTGAGCTGATGCAAGTCAATTATCTCTTTTGCCAAATCTAGTTGTGTAAGTGCCAGTTCAGTTTGCCCTACCTTTGAAGCAATAAACGATTGTATGATATGAGCATTAACTTCTAGCAATGGTTCCTTACTCTCTCGAGCCTTACTTGCTGCTTGATTAAGTACCTGCATACTCAGACGAAAACGTTTATCAACCATGTATATCCAAGAGGACTCTATCAACGATCTAGATTCAAGTTGCGGCAATTTCAACTCTTGAAATATAGACAGTGCCTGAGAAATACTTTGTTCGGCTGTAGACCACTGCTTGTTTCTCATGGTGATATTAGTTTTAAGCAAGTACAGTAGCCCTTGACGTAATAACGTGGTTTTTTCAACAAGCTGCAGGTCAATTAACGCCGTTGCCCTATCCAAATCATTTAGCTTAAACGTTTGTTTAATAAGTTGTTGGCTGAGTAGATCGTTTGCCGGCTGTTCGCTCATTAATATAGTTAATTTAGCTAAGACTTCATGGTCAGAGGAAATAGAGAAATAGTTAGAAGAAGCCAGCAATAACAGTAAGCTATTGAACTGACTAATAGCCTGCTCTTCGTTTTCTGCAAGAATATAGTCATGCCATCCGTGCTTTTCGCCTTGTATATAAAATCTAAGCGCCTTTTTGTCTTTTACAGAATACAACTTTGTCGCAACTAATAAATGCTTTTTATTAGTTATATGTTGTTGCCAACTACTATAGGGGGAATCAAATAATGTTTGATTAAAAATTGACGTTGCAAGTTGAGTTTTTCTTAGTTGCTGACCTTCAAAACTGACAGAGTAAATTATCTTTTTTTCAATAGCTTGTGCATTACTATTTATAGGTATTGAGGAAGTAATAATAGTTGGCGTTAACCACAGCCAAGTAATAACTATAAAGCCAAGAGCAATAAATGAAAGAATCACTTTTTTAAACAGAAGGCCTGCTTTAAAATAATTTTTGTGTTGGCTCGATGTATTATTAAGATCTAGTTTTGAAGGTTTATGGTCAATAGAAATGGGGCTTTTTACTTCGTGCGTTTGCACCTTCTCATCTTCCACCATAGGCGTAAGTAATAACTGCCATTGATATCCTTTTCTCGTGAACGTTTTAATCGCATCACTACCAAATAGTGATCGTAGATAACTAATATTTTGAAATACCACTTGATCAGTAACAACTCTATCGGGCCAAACAGAATCAAGTATTTCCGATTTTTTATGAATTTTACCTGCATCAAGCAAAAATAGCGTTAATAGCTGAGCTGGTTTTTCATTTAACGTAAGGATATTTCCATCTTGAGTTAAGATTTGTTGCTCACAGTCAAATTGAAAAGATTTAAAGCTATATTTCATTTTAATGCCAAATAATAAACGTTTTATGTACAGCTGATTTCAGTAAGGATATGAAAAATAAAGAATGGTGTATATCTCTATTTAACTCAAAACTATACCCGTGACCATTCAAAGAGCATGATTGTTAATGGGTATGGCTTCTATAATTTCTAATAACAAATTAATTTCGCCTTTCAACCTTGTCAAATTTGATTGACAAGAATCGTTTTGTCAATTACATTTGACAAATGAACATATTAAATTCACTACCTCACCCCACCGACCCAGCAGAAGCTCTTGCTGCAGTTTCATCATTACGCTTAATGGCCGACAAACTAGAACGTAATGCTGTTGGAGAAGCAGTAAAGCAAGGCTGGACATGGGCTCAAATTGCAGAAGCATTAGACATTACTCGACAAGCAGCCCACAAACGCCACGCCGAATTCATCAATAAAAAGGAAAAGTAAAATGATTTTTTCATTTATTCACTCGTTTACTCGTATCAAGAAAGATATGAAAAATATTAGTTTGTTATGCCTAGGCGCAGAAAAACACGCCCAGCGTAATGGTGAAGAAAAACCGGGTGCAGAGCATTTTTTACTTTCTGCATTTGATTTGCCTGATGGCACAGCTAAAAAAGTCTTCGAACGCTTAAATGTCGATCCTTCTGGAATCAATCAAGCAATAAAGAATCAACATATTGACGCCCTAAAAAATGCAGGTCTTGATGACCAGTCAATTGAAGACAATTTGGAATTTACAGAAATTACCGATCCAAAGCTTAAGTTATTCGATACCACTCCTTCAGGGCAAACTATTTTGAAAACCCTGTATCAACTCAATAAAAAAAGAAAGACCGCTTTTACCGGTGCCCATGTACTAGAAGTTATTGCATCGATGAAATACGGTATTGCAGCTCGCACACTTACAGCAATGGGCATTGAAAACTCAGCGCTAAAAACTGCTATCACAAATGAAATTAATACATAGAATAATGGCATAAATTTTTGGAAGCTGATTATCTGCCACTCAACATAAGCTACCTTAAATATATACCCAAGAAACTCGTTTCAGGACACCCTGGAGTTTCTTGGGTATAGATGACTTTGATATAGATCATCTAAATACAAATCAAGCGATAGAGATTGTACCTTGTCTAAGCAAATTAGCCTTTATCTCCTATACTCTATAAGCACGTTTTCATCAAGAGCTAGGAGATACGCATGCAATTTCAGTCATCCTCACCGATAACCATTTTACTTACAATATTATTATCCGCATGTGGCGGTTCATCTGGTGATTCGTCGACACAAACGGAAATACCACCGCCGACACCTCCTCCTCCAACAGAAATTCAGAGCACACAAACCACGGGCGTTATCACAGGTTTTGGTAGTGTCTTTATTAATGGCGTTGAATATGAAACAGACTCTGCTGAAGTATCAACTGATGATGATGATTCTGCCAGTGAATCAGATTTACAAGTCGGTATGATCGTCACTTTAAGTGGCTCAGTAAATGATGATGGTACAACGGGTAGTGCCAACGCTATACATTATAGCGAGCAAATTAAAGGGCCACTTGAGAGCATCGATCTTGCCGCCAGTAGTTTAATCATACTAGGACAAACCGTTGTTTTTGACGAATTAACCAGTTTAGATAACTTTATACTGGAAGATTTATTACCCGGTAACTGTCTTGAGATTAGTGGTTTTTTAAATGCTGATAATAATTTATATGCGACTCGAATTGAAAAAGAAGATGACAGCTGTCAATTAAAAGTAGAGGGTAAAATAACTCTACTAGATACCGATGCCAATACATTTAACTTAGAAGAAATCGTCATTAATTATGGCACTGCAGAGTTCATTGATTTTGTAACCGCAGATCTAGCTAATGATCTACAAGTGAAGGTAAAAGGAGATCTCAGTTCGTTAATTGATGACGTATTTACTATTAGCCAAATTAAGCTTATATCACCTGAAGAAGAACATGAAGACGGCGATAAACGCCATCTTGAAGGCATTATTACCAGTATTGATTCAACCACTAGCTTTATTGTTAATGGCATTGACATAATCACCGATGAAAATACTGAATTTGAACACGGTACTGTTGACTCATTAATTTTAAATGTACGAGTAAAAATCAAAGGCACATATAATGAAGACGGTAGTTTACTCGCCAACGAAATTAGAATACATCAAAGAACGCAGCTTAAAATTGAAGGCCTAATACAAGCGATTGACCTCGATGCGATGTCCCTTACCGTTCATGATGTCACCTTCATCATCAGTGACCAAGCTAAGCTAAAAGATGAGTCAGATCACGCCGAACGATTTTTCAATATAGAAGATCTAATCATCGGTGATTTTGTTGAAATTAAAGGGTTTGTTGATAACAAGGGTAATAACATCGCCACAAAACTTAAACGCGAAAATGAAAGCGATGATGAAGCAACCGAATTAAAAGGACTGGTGAGTAATATTGATAGTCCTAATTTCATGCTTGTTGAGGTTACAGTAAATACTACTGAAAACACCTTGTTTGAAGGACTTACAGGAGATGACATTGACCAATTAATGTTTTTTGAACAATTACAAGATGGGATGCTAGTTGAAGCTAAAGGTACAATGGTTGATGGCAGTTTTATTGCTATGAAAGTTGAAATCAAAGAAGATCATGATGATGACTCTACAACTGATGACGATGATGACAGCGACGTTCGTACTGAATTCAAAGGAACTGTTGATGAAATTTTGGATAATAGCCTTGTTGTTTCAGGACATATAGTGCTCATTAATGAAAATACAGAGTATGAATTAGATGATGAAGATATTTCAGCTGAGCAATTTTGGCTAGCTGTGAAAGTAGGCGATCAGATCAAAGTTAAGGGCACCATGGATGACGAAGGAGTTATCACCGCTAAATCTATTGAATTAGAAGAGGAAGATTAATTTAAAATTAATGACTTTAACTAAGAATGAATAGATCCCTCCTGACAGTAGATGTCAGGAGACTACCTATACAATTGCTTTCATATTAATAATAAATTTAGGAATAATATGAAAGTCAAAAAATACCAATCACTGCTCACCTCCACATTAATATCACTCTTCACAATTAGTATAAATGCACAAGAAACGACCATAGAATGGGCACCATTTGTCAAAAACATTGCAACCACTGAGCAACAGCTTATTGCAGCAGCAGAGCAAGTTAACACTGAGTTTTTAAGCAAACAAAAAGGCTTTATCAAGCGAGAATTAGTTAAGAAAAACGAACAAGAATATGCGGATATTATTTATTGGCAGAACAAGTCTGATGCACTTAACGCCGGAGAAAAAGTATTTACTTGTATTAAATGTAATGAATATTTTAAGCACATGAATGCAAAAGAAAAATCAGGTGAAGGGTTTTCACATTACACCATTATTAAAAGTTGGTAATACCTCCTATTCTAATAGCATTGTCTTAAGGTGTAGATTAAATAGAGCCTAGTATTGATAATTAACCACTCCGTGTACGTTAGCTAAAAATATCTATCCTATATTAAACATATTACTGATACGTCTCAGTAATATCCTGCCATTTTACAGAATGAATATTTGAGTATCTAATACTTTGATATTATGGGATATTAATGTCAATTAAATGTTAATTTTGGATCGGGTGTTGCTGAGCCGTACCCATAATATACTGTTGTTAGCTTTATCCTGTGTTCAACTAAATCGTTCAAAATATTTTAAAAGGAAAATTAAAATGTCAGATGAAAATATAAATAGCGTGATTTCCGTTATTCCTGTAAAGAATTTCCAAGAGTCACTTACTTGGTATAAAAGACTTATTGGGCGCGGTCCAGATGTTGTCCCTATGGAAGGCATTGCAGAATGGCAGATTGTAGGGAATGCCTGGATTCAAGTTACAATTGACCCAGATCGTGCAGGAAACACTACGTTAGTCATCTGTGTGAATGATTTGGAAGCACAGTGTAAAACCTGTTCAGTTTCTGATTTGCCTATTGGTGAAATAGAGGAGTATCCCGAAATAATCAAAATGGCTGAAATTAATGATCCAGAGGGAAACAAAATATCTTTTGTTCAAGATATTTCAAATAATTCTGGTAGTTAAAAAATATACACTATCTAATGTAAAAAGCTATAAAGGCAATAAAGTCGGATAAAAACAGTTGGTTTTTGCTTCTGCGTCGCCCATTTTAACCAACTATTATTTACCCTTATTGACTCACTAGATGAATCAAGGATTACATGAAACTACTACTAATATTATCGATGTTTACAACATCTGTATTTGCTTCAAACATAGACATCGAGACCTATTCTACCTCCTTAGATTTTGCTCAAGTTACGTATGTTGAGGCTCTTCAAAGATCTAGTGATACTTGGTGCTTTAATACTTCAGTTCGACACAATGACCAAAGCTGGGAACATTACGCAGATGGTTGGGAGGTTTTAGATTTAGAGGGTATGCAACTTGGGTTTCGTTTGCTTGGTCACCCTCACGATAATGAGCAGCCATTTACACGCAGTCAGTGTGGCATCAAAATTCCATCAGAAATTTCTAAGGTAATCGTGCGAGCCAAGTGTAATAAACATGGTTATGGTGGTAAGCCTATTGTTGTTGATCTGAACGATGTTCAAAGCAGTGATTACTCTGTAAGCAGGTACAATTAAGTGGCGCGTGTTTACCCATAAACAACCGCCATTTAATTAAAACAACTTTAAAAACTATTCTTCTTTATCTTGCTCTTTCGGTAAATATTTATAACCAGTGATCATTGCCGAAACCAAAGCGGAGCGTTCTTTACGTTCAGCCCAAATAACGCCAAAAATATGTAAGGGAATTAAAAATAATAAACTATAAAAAGAATAAACATGTGCCGTAATAAAAGGCTTACGTACAGCTCGCATGTCTTTGTATGCTTGTGGATCAACATTTTCTTTAGAGTAAGGTTTTATTTGCTCAAGTTTGCTTTTATCAACAGCAATGCTTTCAGAAAAATATTGGCCAAATGGCGGATAATAGATATCGGTACCAGCAATCACTAAACCTGAAATAGTCTGAATAACCATAAACGAAAGTAACAAGGCCACCATAAGCTTTCCTGCAGGGTTATGACCTTTATAAGCCGTCTTCTTTCCCTGTTTATATGCTTTTAACTCCTGCATAAAGTTCTTATTAAAGGGCAACATTTCCCCCCAACGTTCAAATCCTTTGCCCACAAAACCAAGTATAATTCTAAACAGTAAATTAACCGCAAAGACATAGCCAACAAACACATGGATAGTTTTAAGTAAAATTTTTCCGTCAACTGAAATGCCAAAAGATTTTGCGTTGTAAATTATCAAACCAACAATGACTAACAGGGAAAGCGTAATAACATTAAGCCAATGAAATAGTCTTATCTTTCGACTCCAAACAAGTGTTGCCATTACATTTTTAGACATATCTTTTCCATTTAAATTAACAGTAATTTTTGTGGGTGATTATTGTGAGTATTTTCTCTGCAGGGTTTTCGCCAGCATTGCACTCATCATAGCTCGTAAAGCAGCAGGTTTCACCAACTTACGCATAAACCCAGTATCTAGGGCCTGTGCCTTTGTTTCGATATCACTGTCTGTGGTTGCTGTTATTAATATCGCAGGAATATAATGGTTGCATAATAAACGCAGTTGAGTAATTAGTGTTAATCCATTTTGTTGATTATCAAGTTGATAATCAACCAGCAGTATTTCAATATCATTTTTATTTTCGGTAAAAATAGATTCCGCTTCGGCAAATGAGTTTGCCGACAATACGTGGCACTGCCATGTTGCTAATAGCTCCGTCATACCATTTAGTACGTCAATATCATTGTCAATACAAAGTACTGTCACCCCTTTTAAACCTATTTTAGCTAAAGGCGTTACTTCCCGAGGTTTAATTACCGCTCTTGCTTTATCAAGGGAAATTGAAAAATTACAGCCTAAATTCTCTTTTGATTTTAATGACAGAGAATGTCCTAGAATTTGCGTTAAACTTTGTGAAATATTAAGGCCTAATCCTAAACCGCGGCTTGATTGTGCTTGTGGGGTATCTAACTGCGTGAACTGCTCAAAGACCATTTTTTGTTTATCAATGGGAATTCCCGGTCCATTATCCAAAACCTGTATGCTAACAACGTTTTTAATAACTCTTGCACCTAATAACACTTTACCTGGACTTGCATAACGAAAGGCATTTCCCACTAGGTTTTGTAAAACTCTACGTAATAAATGTTTATCTGAATTAATCCAAACACTGGTAGCAACAACACGAAAATTCACCAGTAGTTCATCTGCCGATGCTGAAAACTCCTGAGCAAGCTCATCAAATAATTCAATAAGCGCAAAAGATTCTTTGTGAGGTTTTATGTTGCCGCTTTCTATACGGGCGATTTCTCCTAGATCAGAGAGCAAATCATTAGCAACCTTTAAAGAATGGTCGATATTGTTCACCTGCCGTTTTTGCACATCATTAAGATTATTTTGGCTCGCAAGAGCAGAAGTAAATAATCGAGCAGCTTCAAGAGGCTGCATTAAATCATGACTACAAGCTTTTAAATACAAACTCTTTTTAACATGAGCCTGCTCTGCTTTTTCTCTGGCAAGGGCAAGTTCTTCATTGGTTTGCGCTAATTTATGTGTTCGTTCTAATACCCGAGTTTCCAGATCTAAATTGGCTTCTTTAAGTACTTGCTCGGCTTGTCGATAAGCGGTGATATCTGAGAACAACATCACAAAACCACCACCGGGCAGAGGATTTCCTTCAATACGAATGACTTGCCCGTCATGCTTACGCTCTGAGCTATGTGAACTACCATTACGTAAAAATTGTAATCTTTTAGCCACTTGCGCATCAATATGCCCTGTTCCGCATAAACCGCGACGCACGTTATATCGGATCAAACTTTCAACAGGGCTTCCCTTATAAATAAGCTCCTTTGGATAACTAAATAAATCGAGGTATTTCTTATTCCAAGCAACCAATTTTAGTTCGTTATCGACAATAGAAATGCCTTCGCTGGCATTTTCTATGGCACTCTGCAATAAATTTTCACCCAATTCCTGCCGCTGATTCGATGCATCTTCAACCAATACCGCCAATTCATCTAAAGCAATATCTCGCCCTTCAAACACTGACGAGAGTACTAAACGCGCCGAAGATGCGCCCATGACACTTGCTAAAGTATTTTCAGTCAATTCAAGTAGCATTTGGTTATAAGCAAGATTACCCACTTGTTTTTTTATGGTCTCGCGCTGAAATTTTCCAAACGTTTCTTTTGCCTTTTTTTCGCCAACAAAACGAGATATTAATAACTCCAGTTCACGATAATCAATATGCTTGTTTTTTTGTGTGTTTAACAAATTAGGTGGTTGCCACTCTAAAAATACCGATGCTTGCACACGCTCTTGCACGCTTTGGCGACTAATTTGAGACAAAGCCCACATCACAAATACATTGGCAGCCAAGCTTAATAAACTAACTGTACTTGTTGCAGGTAACAAACCATCGGTGAATGGTTGTGCGTAGAAACCAAATTGCGGTAAAAAATTGAAAATAAACCACATCATAAAGCCAACTAAAATGCCGCCATAAACCCCCGTTAAACTTGCTCTACGCCAATAAAAAGCAGCAATTAATGCGGGGGTTAGTTGTGCAAAAGCGCCAAAAGCAATTTCGCCAAGAGATGATAAAGTATCGGGCGAGGCCATTAAAAAAACACCATAGCCCAGTAGAATCACCATCAACACCAATATTTTTCTAATGTTTAACAAGCGATATCGAAAACTGTCATAATCGGTTTGATTATTCTTATTTGAGCGAAACAGCCACGGAAAAACAATTTCATTACTTAACATAGTACTTAAAGCTATAGATGAAATAATCACCATAGAACTTGCCGCGGATATCGCACCTAAAAATGCAAATAACGTCAACCATGTTTGTTGTTGATACCAAGGTAAAAATAAAACATAAGCATCTGAAGGTACCGAATCACCCAGTAATAAATGTCCCGCTAAACCCAGTGGCGCGGCAAACAATGCAAATACGAGTAAATACAACGGAAATATTCGTCGACTCAACCAAGTATCTTTTTCATCTTTCAACTCAACAACCATTACTTGAAATTGTCTTGGCAAGGATAAAAATGCCGCCATCACAATAATTAACATCGCCACCATAGACATGATGTTTGGCATATTAAATTGCTGCTCAAGCAGTAAGTTAGCACCCGATTCTCGCCATATTTCCATTGGGGAATCAAAAAGAAAATAACAAACAAAAATGCCCACCGCTAAAAAGGCAAACAACTTAACCAATGATTCAAACGCAATGGCAAGCATTACCCCTGGATGGCGCTCGGTAACATCAATATTACGAATACCAAAAACGATTGTAAAACCCGCAAGTACTAAGCTAACAATTAAACCAAAACGCCACGTAATGAGTGACTGTTCAGCTTGTAATTGTTGAAAGGAATAGACGATGGCTTTCAACTGTAAGGCGATATAAGGCATGGTGCCAATGAGGGCAACAAGCGTAACGATAATGGCAAGATTATGTGATTTACCGTAGCGTGCCGCCAGTAAATCTGCGAGTGAAGTTAAATTAAGTTTTAAGCTAACGCGAATAATGCGTTGGATAAAAGGCCATGCAAAAACAAACAGTAAAATGGGCCCTAAATAAATAGGTAAATGGGAAAGAAAATTAGCAGACGCTTGTCCTGTCGTTCCTAAGAAACTCCACGAAGTACAATAAACGCCTAAGGTAAGTGCATAGATAACTGCTTGACTTTTCTTTACTAACTTGTGGCGATATTTATCCCCTAAAAAAGCAATTAAAAATAACAAACCTATATAAGTAAAACTTAGCGTAGCTAATTGCCAGTTAGGAAACATATATTCTCATTAAGTCATGGGATTTATTAAAATTTAAACATCTTAATAGTAAAGTAAAAGTGACGTCTACACGATTACTTAATTGTCTGTGTATAAAATTCAGAGAAGTATTTTCCGCCCTTAATTTCAATGATTAACCTAAGCTTATAACTTTCCCCTTTATTTTTAACTAAACTGCCGAGTGGTGTTTCCCGCTTCCAATAATAAGGACTGTCTTTCATTCCTAATGGAAATGCCGTTGCTTGATTGTCTTTATCTACAAGAAACAATGTGGCTGTATCAATAGGATAAGTCGAGTTGACGGTAGTAATGCCAATATCATCCAAAATATTCACCTCAAACTCACCCGATTTTAGAATACACTTTTGATTGCTCACGTCACAATGTCCATAAGGTACTAGCTCAAAGGCACGGGCTTTTTGTGCGCTATTTTCTTCCCATATGTCAGCTAATGCAAAACCTAAAATAGCAAGAATTGGCGCAACCAGAATAGCTGTTTTAGTATGTTTGTTCATATAAATCTCTTACTGGTTATTATTGATAGATTATCTTTATTTGATAGTAAAAAAGGCTAGATGAATATCTAGCCTTTTTTTATTCGCTTATCTTATGCGATAAATTACACTAAAAATAGGCTTAGTGGTCATGTGCTGCCGATACGCCACCATGTGGAGTACGGAAGTTTTCAACCA
>Ga0105358_10001756_pt1 | contig 11548 bp, 9 predicted proteins | sample GOMGulsemesocosm_5_FD_83509 | JGI IMG/M metagenome (GOLD analysis project Ga0105358, IMG submission 83509) | Methane-oxidizing microbial communities from mesocosms in the Gulf of Mexico - GOM15C Gulf of Mexico | ecosystem: Environmental > Aquatic > Marine > Cold seeps | place: Gulf of Mexico...
ATGATCGGTAGAGCCGGCTATTTGATTAAGTCAGGAAAAACGGTTCCAGAAAAGATATTGATGCTAGCTTATGCTCGAAAAGCCGCTGATGAAATGGAAGAGCGTATTCAGTCAAAACTAGGCATTAATAACCTAACTGTAAAAACATTTCATAGTCTTGGTAAACAAATTATAACTAAAGTGGAAGGTATTGTTCCTGCGATCAACAAAATGGCAGAAGATAAACTATTGAGAGCTCGTTTTGTTGATGATCAAATTAAAGGTTTATTGGAAGATGAACAGTATAAATCCCGATTAGTTAATTACTTTATCAATCATCAATTTCCTTATGAAAGTGCTTTTAAATATAAAAGCCTGGGAGATTATAATCAATCTATCTTAGATAATGAATTGAGAACCTTTCAAGGTGAATTGGTTAAAAGCTATGAGGAATGTGAAATCGCTAATTTTTTGTTTCGACAAGGGATTATCTATGAGTATGAGGCGAATTACGAAGTAAGAATTGAAAGCGCAGAGTATAAAATTTATCAGCCTGATTTCTTTTTACCTGACTATGGCATTTACATAGAACATTTTGGAGTCGATGAAAATAATCGAACCCCTCCTTTTATAGATCAGAAATCATATGTGGAGGGAATGCAGTGGAAACGTGATCAGCATGAAAAGAACAACACTAAGTTAATCGAAACCTATAGTTACTTAAAGCGACAAGGTATTTTGGCTTATACCCTCAGTGACAAATTACAAGAGGCAGGTGTTGTTTTTAACCCAGTTCCAGCCAATGAGATATTAAAGACTTTAAATGAATTTGGTCAGATATCGAAGTTCAGTCAATTGCTTGAAAATGTATTGGCATTGTTTAAATCAGCCAACCTTGATATTCAAGGACTAGTGTCATTAGCTCAGCAGCATGAAGATCATGAACGAATGCATGCGGCAGCTTTTTTATTTGAGCCAATATATGAAGCCTATCAACAAAAGTTAACTGAAACTAAAACCATCGATTTTGAGGATATGATTGGGAAAGCCATTGGTTATGTTGAAAGTGGACGATATCAATCCCCTTATAATTATCTGTTGATAGATGAATTCCAGGATATTTCAGCAAGCCGGGCTCGATTGATAAAGGGATTGTTAAATCAGAAACCTGATAATAGTCTATTTTGTGTGGGTGATGACTGGCAATCAGTCTACCGATTTACCGGAAGTGATGTATCCATAACTAAAGACTTTACTGAGTATTTTGGTTATACCGCAACCAGCGTGTTAGATAAAACCTTTCGCTTTAATAACAAAATTGGTGACTTTGCTTCTCAGTTTGTAATGAGAAACCCTACCCAAATACAGAAACAGATAAACAGCCATAAACAAATAACTAACTCAGCCGTTTCACTCATTAAAACCAATCAAGAATCTGTAGGTTTGAATGCCGCCTTATCAGCTATTAATTCCAAAGTTAATGACAATGCAAATGCCAGTGTATTAATCTTAGGCCGTTTTAGTTTTAAACGGCCAGATACGGTTCCCTTCAAAATAGAATACCCTAAATTAAGATGCCAGTTTATGACGATTCATGCATCCAAAGGAAAAGAAGCGGACTATGTCATCATCCTTGGTATGGAAAAAGGTAAGCATGGGTTTCCTTCAGAAAAAGTAACACATCCGCTATTAGAGTTATTGTTGCCTAAAGCCGAGCTATTTGAACATGCAGAAGAAAGACGGTTGATGTATGTCGCAATAACAAGAGCCAAGCATCATGTGTATTTAATTAGTGATGGTAGTAAAGCTTCTGATTTCATCAGAGAGTTACTTAAAGATAAATATGACATGCTCTGTGATGAGTTTAATGGTGATGGCTTTCAAGAAAATATAGCGGATATCAGCTGTAGTCATTGTAAAACTGGATATATGGTGCCAAGAGATGGCCCATACGGTAGTTTCTTTGGCTGTAATCAATACCCTTTATGCAATCACAAGGAAACCGCATGCCAATGGTGTGGCTGCGGTTTAAAGGAAAAAGGACGCTTTAGGGTATGTGAAAATAAACGATGTGATTATGTTGAACCTATTTGTCCAAAATGTAGAGGAACATTGAATTTAAGAAAAGGACAGTATGGACAATTCTGGGGCTGTTCGCACTATCGTAAAGGTTCTGAGTTTTCTTGTGGGCATACGGAAAAATATATTGACCTGAAAGAAGCTATCAACAAAAGTTAGATTGATAAAGTGAACTTTATATAACTTGGTCTAAACTTAACAGAGTCAAAGCAATCGTTAAGAATCGGATAACAAGGAAATATCAGGATGACAGAAACTGAATTAAAGAAAATTTCTACCAGTCAATTAGCAAAAATAAGGGGACTTGTTCAAAGTAAACTATTTTCAGACCTGAACGATAAAGGCTTTATTAAGAAAGAAAATGATAAGTGGGTTTTGACTGAAGCAGGGAAACAATTAGGTGGTGTTCATTTAACAGGGAAATATGGACAATATGTTGCTTGGCCAGAAGATATTACGTTTGATCAAACTGTTGCAACATCATCATCTGAACCTGTTAAAGAAGCTGGGAAACCAAAAGATAAGTTAATTACGGCTACAGCCATTGGCAAACATTTTGATCTATCCTCAAAAAAAATGAATTACATTTTATCTGAGCTGGGGTGGATAAAAAGAGGTTTAAAAGGATGGCTGATAACAGATCAAGGTGAGAAGCAAGGTGCTGTTCAAGGCGAAGACTACCGTTCTGGTGTGCCTTATGCTAAATGGCCTGAATCAATATTTAATGTAAAAGCCTTAAAGGATAGTGTTGATAATGTAAAAGGTGTTGATAAGCCAAAAACAGAAGTAAGCAAAATGGATAGCTTTAGACATAAGTTTGAGGCAAAGCATAGAACTACTGATGGACACTTTGTTCGATCAAAGGCAGAAATGCTGATTGATAACTGGCTATACATGGCTGAAATAGTTCATGCTTATGAGCGAAAGCTTCCAATTGAAGAAGAAGTCTATTGTGATTTTTATATTCCTACAGGTAAGGTTTATATTGAATTCTGGGGCTATGATAACGATGAGAAGTATCTAGCAAGAAAACAGAAAAAACAGGCTATTTACCAGAAATATAATTTTAACTTGATAGAACTTACTGATGAAGAAGTTCTTAATTTGGATGATATATTGCCACGACTGTTGTTGAAGTTTGGGGTTCAGGCTTATTAGTATAGGGTTATGGATAACTAAGAATTGAAGTCCTATGAAATTTATTAAAGAAGGTATTACTCATTATATGAGTAATATTGAAAAGAGGATGCTCACTTCATAGACAAATAAAATTAGTTAAAAACATTAATAGGTTATTGCAAGAATGTTGTTTCTGGCTGCCTCTATATATTTGGTTAAATGGCAAGCTTCATAATGTTTTTTCAGAATTCTCTACAAATGATGGGGAGATTATCGGTGTTCGGTTCAAGATTAAAGAAAATAATATGCAAGATAAGTCAAAAATAGCATTATTTATTGATGCAGATAATGCACCTGCTTCACATATAGACTCCATATTGTCGGAACTCGCTAGCTATGGGGTAGTAAATATAAGAAGAGCGTATGGCAACTGGACAAATCCAACCTTGTCTAGCTGGGAAGAGAAGTTGCACGACAATGCTATACAGCCAATTCAACAGTTTGATATGACCAAAGGAAAGAATGCCACCGACATGGCATTAGTTATTGATGTTATGGATACGTTGTACACAAAAAGTGTTGATGTTATTTGCCTAGTTTCTTCTGATTGTGACTTTATGCCTCTGGCAACTAGAGCATTAGCCGATGGGAAAACTGTCATCGGGTTTGGTGAAAGAAAAACACCCTTAGCTTTTGTTAATAGCTGCTCTAAGTTTCTTTATCTTGATAAAAAAGAAAAGAAAAAGGAACCTGAAAAAATTACAGAAATGGAAAAACCACCCGAGACTACAGAGAAAAAATCAATAAGCATTAAATGTGATACTAAATTAATGGATCTTTTAAGGCAAACCGTTGAAGCAGTCGAGGATGATGAAGGATGGGCTAAGCTGGGGCTTATAGGTGGCCACATGGCTAATCACACATCATTTGACCCCAGAAATCATGGGTTCAAAAAATTAAGTGAATTGTTTCAGGCGATAGATTTATTTGAAATGAAGAAAACCCAAGGAAGCGTTTACTGGGTGCAAGAGAAAAAGCGCTGGAAAAAATAAAATAACGGCCTAAAAAAACCTATTTAAATATATTAATCTTTCACTCTAACGGACATCCATGAATTATCGCCTTTCCGTACTATTTTTATTACTTACATTATCGATTAGCGTCAATGCTGCGGGTAACTCAACATTTCAAAGTTTTAATAAAGCAAAAAAAGCTCTGGCTGGTCAGGTCTATAACCAACTGCCTAATAAAACTTTATATTGCGGGGCTTCCTTTAAAGGAAAGAAGATTACCGATCCCAACGGATTTTATTCTTCAAAATATGAAAAGCGTGGCAAAAGGATAGAATGGGAACATGTTGTCCCAGCTGAGAATTTTGGGCGCACGTATAGTGAGTGGCGTGATGGTCATCCTTTATGTGTTACAAAAAAGGGGAAACCCTATATTTACAGAAATTGTGTATCTAAAATAAGTAAAGAATATCGTTATATGCAAGCTGATCTTTATAATCTTTATCCAGCTGTGGGAGCTGTGAACGCTTTAAGAAGTAATTATCGGTATGCGATGATTACAGGTGAAGCTTTGGGTGATTGTGAAATGGTTATTGATGATCGGAAAGCTAATCCGCCTAATCGGGCAAAAGGCATTGTTGCTCGGGTTTCTCTGTATTTTTCTGAAACGTATAAAAGATATAACTTAAGTGATTCTCAACGTAAATTATTTAATGCGTGGGATAGACAGTTTCCAGTAACTGAGATTGAGTGCAACCGAAATAAAATTATTGAGAGCATTCAAGGGAATGTTAATCGAGTTATGAAGAGTCGTTGTGGATAGTTGAAGTCAATATTTTATTGTTCCAAGTCGCTAGTTTAAAACTATGCACTTTCAGTGCAAGGCTTTAGCATTTAAATAGCATCGCGAAGCGATACCTTGGTTTACCATACAAAACGACTTTTAGTCGTTTTAAAAAAAATTGCTCTTCTTAAAAGTTACTTTGCGGGTATGAAAATATATATAATTTCTATTTATACCTTAAATATTTTTTCATTGTATTCATTATCATCCTGAGACATACATGATTCAATTATTAGATTTAATCAAGCAAGCTGGTTTTGAACTGGGCTCATACAAAATTCATTGTGCAACAGGAACCAACCCTACACCTTTGGAAGCCTTTTATGAGGGCGACTTTAAAGAGTGGCAAGAATATCAAAACATGAAAAACTTCCAAAGCGATCATGTGGTATCTCTGATTTTACTTCATGACTGGCAATGGCTTTTTGCAGGGGTATATAAAATTGATGATGTTACAGAACATTCTGATAATGGCAATACATATTACTTATACAAAACAACCTATCAAAATGAAATAGACCATCTCACTGGACGCACAATTATCTATTTCGAAAAGAAGTTCAGGGCATCCTATCTGAAAGGTTCTCGATACGGGGAGCAGCTGGAGGTTCATTCATTACTTCCTGAAAAAATGACCATCGGTGATTTTGTTGGTTACAACGACATCCTTTTAAGCTATCGCAACCTGAAAACAATTATTAGACAAGAAAGCCCGTCATGGAAAGGAGCTCTTAGTAGTATAGCTGGGGTATATGTAATTTCCGATACATCAACTGGAGAATTATATGTTGGCTCTGCCTATGGAGATGAGGGGATATGGCAGCGCTGGAGCAACTATGCTTCTACAGGGCATGGTGGTAATAAAAGACTAAAAGAATTACTCGTTGAAAAAGGGATTGAACATGTTCAAAACTTTCGGTTTTCACTGCTGGAAATTGCGGATATTCGATCAAGTAGTGAACAAGTGATAAGCCGAGAAAGCCATTGGAAAGAAGTTTTGTTAACTCGATATTTTGGGTTTAATGCTAATTAAATGTTGACTGGCTCTACACAGCCAAAGGAGCAGGCATTCAATATTTCATCTGTATTGAGTATTTTTAGCAAAAAGATGATTTCTTCTTTCCTTTTAATCATTGAATGTTACCTAGATCTGTTAGTCTTGAATCAAATATATGCTATTCCATTTAGAAATTTTGGTTTGAAATACTATCGTAGCCATGTGCTTAGTGGTCGTGCGTATAATATTCAGGGCTGGGGAAAATTGTTATGTTTTCAATATCCTTATTCCAATTAAATTAGAGAACATGAAATGCTAACGTCTGTTATTAACGGATCAATGAGAATCTAGATGGCAGTTTAAAGGGGGGACATGAATTTTGGTATTATGTACAGATAAAGAGTACGCAAATGACTAAGGAAGATAAGAGCTTTATTCTAAATGCAGGGTTGGAGCATGCAGTTGATCTTCTTCGTAATCCACCTTCTACGCAAGACGAATTACCCAATTCTTTTTCAGAACATGGCATAGGAGAATTAGAAACACTGAATCTACTTGCACCTCATGTGCTTGGCGGTGCAACTTATCTTGATAGTTCCAATGCTTTAGCGCACATGGATCCTCCAACGCCTTGGATTACATGGGCAACAACACTTTGGAATGCTCGACTAAATCAAAACCTATTACACCCAGCTACAGCACCATTTGCCATTAAAGCAGAAAGAAAAGTTATCGATTGGTTAGCGCCTGTTTTTGGTATGAACGGCGGCCACATGTGTTCTGGGTCTACAGTTGCAAACCTTACGGCACTTTGGGCAGCGAGGGATGCAAAGAAAGTTGATAAAATTGTTGCTTCAAGGGCTGCACATATAAGCATTGAGAAAGCAGCAAAAATACTTGGCCTACCTTATGAACAAATTTCAACTAATTCAGAAGGACAAATTGATCCCAATAAATTAGGTGATATTTCAAAGGCTTGTTTAGTATTAACGGCAGGTACAACTGCTACAGGAGTAATAGACTCACTGGAACTGGTCGGTCAAGCTAAATGGACTCATGTTGATGCAGCATGGGCAGGTCCATTGCGCTTAAGTCCTGAACATGCTGATTTACTTGATGGTATAGAAAGAGCCGATTCTGTGGCTATTTCTGCGCATAAGTGGCTTTTCCAGCCTAAAGACTCAGCTTTGATTATGTTTCGGCAACCAGAGATTGCAAATCCAGCCATAAGTTTTGGTGACGGTTATTTAGCGGCTCCCAATATTGGAGTTCAAGGTTCTCGCGGAGCATCTGCAATACCACTGCTAGCCACAATGATTACATGGGGAAGAAAGGGTATAACTGAGCGTATCGACCACTCAATGTTAATGGCAACTATGCTAGCGACTGAATTAAACAAAGATGATAATATTTGTCTCTGGGCAATGCCAAAAACAGGTGTAACAGTTTTCCGTCCGCTCACTATGAGTACGGAAGAACTTTATCAGCGTTTGCCAGAGGGCATGTTCTCAACTTGTGTTATTGATGATAATAAATGGCTGCGATCAGTTGCCGCAAATCCATTAGCTGATATCGATAAAATTCTCTCTGTAATTCAGAAGGAAATACAGTGAAATATTGCATAACAAGACATTAAGTAGGCTCTTTTTTACTGGATTTGAAATGAGTGCAGTCAGTCATAAATGGGCTTCAAAGAATTAGAAAATTAGGTTTGGGTTTACACTTAAATATTCTGATCTACTGATCCTGTATTAATACATGTTAACTCGGTTAGTGTTACTGATTGTCATAGTATTTGTCGTCCTAATTTAAAAGTTAGAGTGTATGATAATTAGCTTCGAGACAATGACTTGTTAGATTTTAAGAGAATTATCAATGAATGTGTACTTTTCAGACTATTTTAGCGTTTCTGTTGACGATATGGAGTCACATGGTGCTTTCAATATTTCGCTGATAAATGATCTTCCAGTGTTTATTGATCCATTTTTACTCTTTAACAGTGAAAAAACTGAGTATCAAGAGTTACATGAAAAAATAATTAAATACATTACATTTCTACGAGAGATGTCAGAAGTAGGAACCATATCAAAAGGGCTAGTGCAGCATTGGTTCTTATTTCCTGAAGTAAAACAAAATTGGCTTGGTTTTAGTAAAGTTGGAAATGGAGGTTCAGGGTTAGGTGTAAAGTTTGCTTCGGCATTAAATGATAATTTGTCATCAATTTTTACAAACTTTGGTGCAGAGAAAATAACTAAAAGTAGTCACCTTGAAAAGCTATGTTTAATAAAAGATGGGGTAGGTAAAGATAGCATAAGTGACTTCACCACTAACCTTGTAAAATGTTTTATCTGTGAATACACGGAAACTTTTACTAGTAAATATATAGATAAAACAAGAATTAAAACGGTAATGGTTCCACATATTGAGTTTAATTACCAAACTCGTCGGTGGGTAGGGAAAAAATTTACTCTTCCATTTATTGATGGAGATTATATTCTTTTAACTCCTAAAGATATTCTTACAAAAGATGATGCGTGGATAAACAAGCATGACATCATTGGAGATTTTGATGATATTTTAAATTCTGTTCCTAATTTAGAAATTAGAGCACAGATGAATGAATATTTTCTACGAAGAATACCCGAAGATGCAAAGCAGAAAGAAGTTAATGAGGCAATAGCTAAAACTCTTAGAAAATTTCCCGAGTTAATTGACCGCTATATTAGTATAAAAGAAGAAAATGGAGAGCAAGCGATTGCATTAAGTGAACAAAAAGTTCGAGAAACTGAGACAGTATTTATTCAGCAAGTCTCAGAACTTATTGAAAGCCTTAGAGATAAGAGTAAATTTTATTCATCTTCGAATGATACACAAGAAGAAGCATATAATCGTGTTATTTTTCTAAAACAAGTCATTGAAAATAATGATGGTTATCGAATCTTTTATTTAAAAGGTCAGCCCATTAAACGTGAAGCAGATTTGCAATTAATGTTTAGGCTTACTTGGTTTGCTTCAGATGATGACGTGAACTCTGAAGTTAATAATGGGCGAGGTCCAGTAGACTATAAAATTTCAAGGGGGAGTAAAGATAGTACATTAGTAGAGTTTAAGCTTTCTAGTAATTCAAAATTAAAGCAAAACCTTGCCAAGCAAGTTGAGATCTATAAGGCAGCTAACAAAACTAAGAAATCTATTAAGGTAATTCTGTATTTCTCAGATAGGGGATTAGCTAAAACCCAGAAGGTTATGCGAGAATTAGGCTTAAAAGAAAATAAAGAGTTAGTGCTCATAGATGCAAGAGCAACTAATAAAGAATCAGGGTCAAATGCAAAATAAAAATGAGCGGTGAAGGTATAGATGCACTACTGTTAGAGCAGAAAGAACAAAGCGTTCGGAAAAAAACTTCTGACAATTTTTCAGTTCAAATAACTTGGTATTCAACCTATTGAAGAGGGTGACTCATGGTTATGTGTAAATGAGGATATTTAGGTGAGTTTGATAAAAAATACGCAGTCATCAATAATAAAGGCAAGTTATTGGATGCTTATAACATTATTGTCTTTTTCTCTTATGGCTGTTGCCGTTAAAGAGTTGTCAGCAGACCTAAATACATCCCAGATTATATTCTTTCGTAGCTTGGTTAGTTTGATAGTCCTTTTCCCTATTGTAAGTTACTTTGGCTTGAAAACAATTGTTTCAAAGCATACGGGGAAGCATATTATAAGAAATATCGCCCATTTTGTAGGTCAATATGGCTGGATTTATGGTATTGCATTTATTCCATTGTCAGAAGTATTTGCGCTAGAGTTCACAGTACCAATATGGACAGCGATAATTGCAACGATTTTACTAAAAGAAAAAATGAATAAGTCTCGGCTTCTTTCTATTGGTCTCGGTGTTATAGGTGTAGTCATAATTTTGAGGCCGGGTATCGAAATTATTAATTTTGCATCTATTGCTGTTTTATTCGGAGCATTAAGCTATGGTTTATCTCATACATTAACAAAATTTATTGTTAAATATGACTCACCGCTTAGTATCATATTTTATATGGCTGTTATTCAGTTGCCCATTGGATTATTACTTTCATTCGATAGTTGGGTTATGCCCTCTGGAAATATGTGGTGGTGGATATTACTAGCTGGGATTACTGCGCTATTAGCACATTTTTGTTTGGCAAAGGCAATGATGTTCGCAGATGCAATGGTGGTTGTTCCCATGGACTTTTTAAGGCTGCCACTTATAATGATAGTGGGTTTAATATTCTATAATGAAAATATTGAATGGTTAATTTTAGTTGGTGCTTTGTTTATGTTAGTTGGTAACTTTATAAACCTAAAAAACGAAAATAAAGTTCGGGGTTGATTTACACATAATAAATCAAGTGGACTTGCTACAGCAGTGCTTAAAATAAATATTTCATTGTCCTTTGTGGGTCGATAGTACCTATTGAATATGATTCCAGGGATGTTTCTTACTAGGTTTGAATGAGTACAGACATTCAATTAAGACGCTTATTGTCTTTGTTTTTTAGATGGTGGGGGCGGTGTATAGCTGTTATCAAGATTTTTATCAATTTTTACAGCAAGGCTTTGTACAGTTTTAATTGTCAGTTTTATATTAGGTCCTTTGGCCTCAGAAATGTAGTTTCCTATTAGCTTACCATCACTAACTTTAACTAAGTGACCCATAAGGTATGAGAATAAAAAACTAGGTTTGTGGAGCCTTCCAACTAACACATAATCAGCATTAACTTTTTTACCTAATCTTGCGGCAATGTCATGATGGTCAAATAAATATCCTACACCACTATCCTCAATTTTTTGATCTTTTGAGTCAATATTAATGATTTCATAATCTGCTGTTTTTAGCTCAGCTTCTAATAATGGTTTTATTGAGGCTGTTCGTTTTAATTCAGCAGGTATCCGTGGTTTTAGTGTCAAATCTTTGAGTTCAAATTCCAAAATTGCAATTTTTGTTCCTGCCGACAGACTAAAACTCATACAAACTAATATAATTAAGCTAAGTAAACTATTCTAGGGGGTATGTTTTTTTATACTCATAAAATTTGACCTTTGAATTTAATAACAGACTTCTGATTAATCGGTAATTGTATAGCATCATAGAACAGTTATGCTTTTATGTGGCATGGTTTTCTATTATGACCGTTGTGGGACGATAGCTTCTGTTGGAGTATGATTTATTAGTGATGTTTTTTGCTAAATTCAATGAGTTCAGCCAGCCAAAAGCAGACGTTCTGGCGGCGCCCTCCACCATGTATTAATTGTTCCAAAGGTATTCGCAGTATAAATATGGTTTCAAGCCTGGTTTTATAGGTTAACCTCAGTGCGAGAACTTATGGAGCTATTAATATAATGAAAGAGTGATATTGCTGGAGTACTTCTGACAATTACACCTTACTACGTCTTTTCGCTATGCCGAAGAATCCAGCTAGAGCCGAGCCGAAGAGCCATGCTGCACCAGGAATTGGAACTGTGTTAATACTGACTGTGTCTAACC
>Ga0105358_10001757_pt1 | contig 11539 bp, 10 predicted proteins | sample GOMGulsemesocosm_5_FD_83509 | JGI IMG/M metagenome (GOLD analysis project Ga0105358, IMG submission 83509) | Methane-oxidizing microbial communities from mesocosms in the Gulf of Mexico - GOM15C Gulf of Mexico | ecosystem: Environmental > Aquatic > Marine > Cold seeps | place: Gulf of Mexico...
TACTATCGGTGAAGCGTTAGCGGCAAACGGTAAAGTGTTGGTTACAGGCTGTTTAGGTGTTAAGAAAGATGAAATTATCGAACTTCACCCAAATGTTCTCGGGGTTACTGGCTCACATGCTTATGATGAAGTATTAACACAAGTGCATAAGCATGTTGCTAAACCAAAGCATAATCCGTTTATTGATATAGTACCTTCACAAGGCGTTAAACTTACGCCTAAGCATTACGCTTATTTAAAAATATCAGAAGGGTGTAATCATCGTTGTACCTTCTGTATTATTCCATCAATGCGTGGCGATTTAGACTCTCGTCCAGTGGGAGATGTGCTAGGTGAAGCAAAACGCTTAGTTGATTCTGGTGTTAAAAAATTATTAGTGGTCTCGCAAGATACCTAGGCTTATGGTGTTGATGTTAAGCATAAAGCAGATTTTTGGGATGTTAGAGTAGAAGACTAGTTGCTTTTAAAAGACTTAACTATTTAAGTTAAGTCTTTCCTAAAAATTAAAGCAATAATTCTTAGATTATTGCTTAATAATCCTCTAACCTCCTTAGCACTTTTTTTAGTAAAGTTTCTAATAAATTATTGAATTAATAACGACTGGATTTCTAAGAAGCACAACTAAAAATAATGTTTAGAAGTGTGAGTAATTACGAAATACGATCTTAATCTTTCATCCCCTATATTCTTGTTATATTTACATTTCTTGCCTAGGCTATTAATTACACTTTGCTTAGTATATTCACAGGAATAATATGTCGATTGAAAAACAGCAAGATATACAAAAAAAAGTATCGTTAAGTTTTATTACGCTATGTTTGTGTTTAGCCATTTCACTCATTTATGGCCAAGCAGGTGAAGGTAGCCTGATGGTGACAGTTTTTATCAGTGTGCTTTCTATTGCAGCCGCTATATTCTTACACCAATTCCAGCAACAATTAAATCAGTTGTTCATCCAACAAGCCGATACAGTGAGTGAAGACAAGCAAAGCAATTCCCAAGATAGTTTACATGTTGAACAATATCTTGACTTAGCTCATCAAGTTATTGAAGTGTGGGCTGGACAAACCGAATTAGCGCGTGGTCAGGGCGATGAAAATATTAATAAGCTAGCGAATGATTTTGCACAAATAAAAGAACAGTTATCTGAAGCCATTGAAACATCGCAAGCCACTTCTGGTGAAATGAGTGGTGATAATGGCCTTACTAATATTATCAGCCAATCTGAAAATTCACTTAATGGCATTATTCAATCCCTACACGATGCCATGGTAGGCCGAGATCAAATACTAAGTGAAATAAATAGTTTGTCAGCCATTGCAGAAGAGTTATCTCAAATGGGGGATGAAGTGGCGGGCATTGCTTCACAAACGAATTTACTAGCCCTTAATGCCGCAATTGAAGCCGCTCGTGCAGGTGAAGCAGGCAGAGGGTTTGCTGTAGTAGCTGACGAAGTAAGAACACTTTCAACTCGCTCCGGTGAAACGGGATCACGTATTACTCAAACCATAGAACAAGTTAATGCTACTCTGCAAAACACCTTAACTAAAACTCAAGAGTTCACTGATCATGATGCTTCGTTAATCCATGCCGCGGAGGAGACCATTAAACAAGTTATTGAAAATTACAGCGATGCAGGTGAAAAAATCATCCTTAGCGCCAATCAGCTAGAACAAGAAAATACGACTGTGCAGTTAGCTATAGATGATGTTTTAGTTTCACTACAGTTTCAAGATCGTGTCAGCCAAATCCTAGGTCATGTCTTTGATGATATGAATAAACTCGCGCCAACCTACCATCAGTGCCAACAAGATTTAAGTAACGGCGAAACAATCACACCGGTCGATATCACTCAGTGGCTTGATAATATCAAACAAACTTATACTACCCTTGAGCAAGTTGCCGCCCATGATGGTACGGATCAAAAGCAAAGCAGCAATAATGATGAAATCACATTTTTTTAAGTGATTAAGTTATAAGCAATTTTAATGAAGCAATTATAAAAAATTGAACTATGCTTTTAAGTAATTCAAAAAATAAATTTAAATTAACTGTGTCAAAAAAATCATATTCTAATAATTAATAAAAGTGGTATTAATTCAATGAGTAAAACTATTTTAATCGTAGATGATTCTGCAAGTATAAGACAAGTTGTATCAATCACCCTTAAAGGTGCAGGTTATGAAGTGATAGAAGCTGTTGATGGTAAAGATGGCTTGAGCAAATTAGATGGTAAAAGAGTTCATTTAATTATATCTGATGTCAACATGCCAAATATGGGCGGTATCGATATGGTCAAAGCAATAAAACAGCTACCTTCCTATAAATTTACGCCAATAATTATGTTAACGACTGAAGCCTCAGATGATATGAAAGCCCAAGGTAAATCGATAGGGGCCAAAGCTTGGATGGTCAAACCATTTAAACCTGAGCAAATGTTGCAAGCTGTGACCATGTTAACTTAAGCGGCTAAGGACAAAAATGGCTGATATAAAAATCACGCAAAAGCGCAATAACAGTACTGAGATAATCATTAGTGGTGAGCTCACTATTTACTGTGCGGTGGATTTTTATCAGCAACATTTAAAAGCTATAAAACTTAAACCCCTCACCATACTATACCTTTCAGACATAGATGAAGTTGATACTGCAGGAGTACAACTACTCATTATGTTATTCAAAGAAATAAGTCATCAACAAAGCCAATGCCAAATAAACTCAATTAGTAGTGCTTTACAAGATTACAGCAATATATTTCGTCTTGATCATTATTTTACACTTCATGGTAGTGATAATAAACCGACAACTGAAAGAAGCTCAGAAGGGGATCTATAATGAGCTTAGCTGAGGCGTTACAAACTTTTTATGTTGAAGCTCAAGAGCATTTAGAATCGATGGAAAATGCGTTTTTACAAATGGATGATGGCGACATAACCAACGATATACTCAATGATATATTTCGTTCTGCTCATACTATTAAAGGCTCTGCAGGCATATTTGGTTTAGATCATATCGTCAACTTTACCCATGTGGTTGAAAATGTTTTAGACCGAGCAAGAGAAAATGAAATCACTATAGATAAAAGCTTACTTGATATTCTCTTTCGTTGTAGAGACCACATGCAAAGTTTAGTGGGGGTCACTTTAGAGGAATTTCAACAGCAAGATGAATTGCAAAAAGTTGGCATCAATTTATTACAATCTTTAACTCCTTGGTCCAATGAAGCACCTTCAAATAATGAAGAAAGCGCCGCTGAGTCAGTAGAAGAGTTGTCTGATAAGACAAACGGTAAATATTGGCATATCTCATTGCGGTTATCGGCTGATTGTTTAAGGAATGGCATGGATCCATTGTCTTTCATCAAGTTCTTAGCAAGTCTAGGTGAGATAAAACATATTGAAAGTATTACCGATAACTTCCCACAAGCAGCTGACTTTGATGCTGAAAATCTTTATTTTGCCTATGAAATAGCTTTACAGTCTGAAGCAGATCTAGAAACGATCGAAAATACTTTTATGTTTGTCGAGGATGACTCTGACATTGAGATATTACCCCCTAGTGCAAAGATCGATGATTACCTCGCTCTGATTGATAAATTACCAGAAGAAAATCGAAGGCTTGGTGATATTTTGGTTAAGTGTGGTTCGTTAACAAAACAATCACTTGAACAGGCATTAATGGCTCAAACAAGAGACTCTATCATTGGTGATAAACAAGATGAAGACGGCAAAAAAAAATTAGGAGAAGTATTAATCGAACACCATAAAGTGCCAGAACAGGTGATTGATGCCGCATTATCCAAACAGCAGCAAAACAAAAAGGTAAACACTGAAGGTAAACAAATTCGCATTGATGCCAACCGTTTAGATCACCTTATTAATTTAATAGGTGAGCTGGTTATTAATCAGCAACGTATAGAATTATTATCAAAAAGCACCAAAAATCCGCCTTTAATTGAAGCAGTAGATGATTTTGATGACTTTACTAACCAAATTCGTGATGCAGCACTGAGTTTGAGAATGGTTGCTATTGGTGGTACTTTTCAGCGCTTTAAGCGATTGGTTAGGGATACTGCCAAAGAGTTAGGGAAAGATATTGAACTGACAATCGAAGGTGCTGACACAGAGCTAGATCGTTTAATGGTAGAAAAGCTAGGAGATCCACTTACCCATATAATTAGAAATGCCATGGATCATGGGCTTGAGGGCGTTGAAGAGCGTAACGCTGCGGAAAAACCCTCTAAAGGACAATTAAAACTTGCTGCATACCATGAGGCTGGCCATATAGTTATTGCGATTAGTGATGATGGAAATGGTATTAACAAAGCTAGAGTTAAAGCTAAGGCAATTGAAAAAGGCATTATCAACGCTGATATGCAATTAACTGATAATGAACTCAATCATCTCATTTTTCATCCAGGATTTTCAACTACAGAGACCGTAACCAATTTATCTGGTCGTGGTGTTGGAATGGATGTGGTGAAACGTAATGTTGAGGCTTTACAAGGTAATATTGATATCAAATCAATAGAAGGTCAAGGGTCGTTGTTTCAAATTCGACTACCCCTCACCTTAGCTATTATTGATGGTTTTCATGTAGAAGCTCAAAATACACACTTTGTTATTCCACAGGCTACTATTATCGAATGTATTGATTTGGATAATCATCAAGATGTTAAAGGTCGGCATTGTATTAATTTACGTGGTGACATGATCCCTTATTTAAATATGGCAGAAATATTCAACCTCTCATCAAGCACTGAGGCATTCGATTCTGAAGCAATTTCCAATGAAAAAAACCGACAAAAAGTACGCCATGAACTTGTTATTGTACAGTTTGGTGGTGAAAGAGCAGGGATAGCGGTTGATAAGCTTAATGGCGAAATTCAAACCGTAGTAAAACCATTAGGGCCAATATTTAAAGCACTTAAAGGCATTGGCGGCTCAAGTTTATTAGGTAATGGCGAAATCGCTTTTATTTTAGATATACCACAACTTATAGGCTTGGCCATTGGCAGTGAAGTTGCTGGTACAAGTGAAATTACTAGCATAAGTAAAGAAGTAGATTAAGTAGATTAAGTCAAAATAATTGAAAAGTACTGAGTATAAATATGACTACTTTTGAAGAAAAAAGCACAGAACAACAGACAATAAATAAAACTCAGCAATTTTTAACCTTTACCATTGCTGATGAACATTTTGGTATGGAGTTACACCAAACCCGAGAGATTATTGAATATGCTGGCATCACACAAGTGCCATTAATGCCGCAATTTATTACCGGTGTTATTAATTTACGTGGTGAAGTTGTTCCTGTCATTGATTTGAGTGTTCGCCTGGGTAGAGAGCCGATCACTATTCACAAAAGGACCTGTGTCATTGTTATTGAATTACATAGTTCTGAGCAGCACTGTGTTTTAGGTTTGTTAGCTGATGCAGTAAATGAAGTCATAGAGATTAGTGCGACTGATATCGAAGATGCACCTGCATTTGGCGCAAAAATACGTGCAGAATTTATTCAAGGCATCGCCAAGAAAGATGATGAATTTATTGTGCTTTTAGACGCTGAAAAAACCCTGTCGCCAAGAGAATTAGCCCATTTAGTTGAAGCAGAATTGCAATAGAGCTTATTGACTAGATACACGTATAACTAGGAAGAAACCATGTTAAAAAAAATAAGCTTGAAGGCAAAAATTTTATTTCTGGGTTTGCTGGTCACATTAGCATTATTGTTATTGGGCTGGTCATCAATTAATAAATTTTCAGAATTTCATGACTCTGTTGAATATGATTTTAATCAAGTCAGTCAAAACATTGAAATTTTATCTGATATTACCAATGCGCATGTGCTTTTTAAAATTCAGGTACAAGAGTGGAAAAACGTACTTATTCGCGGTAATGATGAAAACCAATTTAAAAAATACAGTACTCGTTTTCAAGAAAATTCAGACAAAGTTCAAGCATTACTTGCAAACGCCATTGAAAAATCAATAGCAATAAACAAAAGTGTAAAAAAACTTGAAGCTGTAAAGGTTGAACATGCCAATTTAAAAACGGCTTACGTATCGGCTTTAAAAAACTTTGACAATCAAGACAAGTTAACAGGTAAAAAAGTTGATAAAAGTGTCAGTGGTGTTGATAGACCAGCAAGTAAAGGTATGACTGAATTGGCAGAAGCCGCAGAAAAAGACTTCAGAACTATTATCAACGAAACCACTGTATCTATGGAAACCCAATTTGATAATACTAAATCATCACTGACCATTTTTGTTGTTATCGGTTCCATAGTGGTATTAAGTGTGATGGCGGTGATCTTTTATGACTTATTTAAAACTTTAGGTGGAGAACCTCGTTATGCCGCTCAAGTTTGTAATCAAGTCGCTAATGGTGATTTAAGTATCGACATAGAATTAAAGAATAATGATAAGGGTTCTTTACTTTTTAGTATTACCAACATGAAAAACCAACTAGCCACCATTATTCATGATGTAAGATCGTCTTCAGAAGCACTATCTTCAGCTTCAACCGAAGTAAATTCTACAGCGCAAACCATTGCTAAGGGAGCTTCAGTGCAAGCGGCTAGTGTTGAGGAAACCTCTGCCTCAATGGAGCAAATGTCAGCATCCATTTCACAAAACAATGAAAATGCGGGTATCACCGATGGTATGGCCCAACAAGCTTCTAAAGAAGCGACATCAGGTGGTGAGGCCGTTTCAGAAACTGTTGATGCAATGCAAAAAATTGCTGAAAAAATCAGTGTCATTGATGATATCGCCTACCAAACAAATTTACTTGCCCTAAATGCCGCTATTGAGGCGGGAAGAGCCGGAGATCACGGTAAGGGTTTTGCTGTTGTTGCTTCAGAGGTAAGAAAGTTAGCTGAGCGCAGCCAAGTAGCAGCACAAGAAATTGGCGAATTAGCTAAAGACAGTGTTAAACGTGCAGACTTTGCCGGTAAAGCGTTAGAAGAAATGGTGCCATCTATTAATAAAACTGCAGACTTAGTGCAAGAAATTGCGGCTGCTTCATCCGAGCAGGCTTCTGGTGTGCATCAAATCAACGAAGCTATCGCGCAAGTTAATCAAACCATGCAACACAATGCGGCAGCTTCGGAAGAGTTAAGTGCGACATCTGAAGAAATGAACTCACAAGCGTTACAACTACAAGAGTCAGTTAATTATTTCACTTTAGAAAGCACGCCACTAGAAAAGGCTTCTAATAGATATGTTAGTACTAATAAACAAAATATAGGTACACGAGAAAGCAATAAAAAAGAGACAAGGCCAGCAAACAGTCTAAATGAAAACAGTAGTAATAGAGATGATGATGATGACAGTTTTGTTGGCTATTAAACCTGTTGTTAAGTAAATAACTGGTTAACAAGCAAAAAATAAGGATCATCAATGCAGGGTAGTTTAACGATGAACGAGCTAGAAACACTGCCTTCAGAAGAAGTGTTTACTCTTTTTAAAAAACTCGTACATAACAAGTTAGGTATTCATTTAGCAAAACAAAAACGAATGATGCTAGGGCATAGGTTATTTAAACGAGTAAAGCATATCAAAGCCTCCGGGTTTTCTGATTACTTTCATTATATTAATGACCCAGAAAATTCTAATGAGCTAGAAATTGCTTTGGAGTTAATGACAACGAACGAAACTTTTTTCTTTCGTGAGCATAAGCATTTTGACTATATGGTTGATACCCTTCTGCCGCAAATAAACCCAAATAAAGAATTTAAGGTTTGGTGTGCAGCAAGCTCTAGTGGTGAAGAGCCATACAGTATTGCCATGATATTAAATGAACATTGCCATACTTCATGGTCGGTAATAGCTTCTGATGTCAATAAGTCAGTATTAAGCCATGCTCGTAAGGGAATTTATATCGATGACCGAGCTAAATTATTACCTGAAAACTATAAAAAACAATATTGCACGAAAGGCATTAAAGAATTTGAAGGTTACATGCGGGTAAAACCAGAACTTAGAAAACGAGTTGATTTTTTCTGTTTCAATTTACTTGATGATATGTCAGCCCTTGGCAAATTTGATCTGATTTTCATTCGTAATGTGATGATTTATTTTGATGACAATACTCGGCAAAAAATTATTAGTGGTTTACAACAATGCTTGAACGAAGATGGCTATTTATTTATCAGCCACTCAGAGACTTTACATGGTTTAGAACATAAATTTGAATTAAAGCAGCCAGCAATTTACCACTATCCAAGGTAGTAACGATCTAGAGAAACGATAATGACGAGGAATCAGCAGATAATTCATTTGCAACCTGGCGAGATATATTTTTCTAATACAAATAGTAAAGTAAATGAAGTTGCCAAAATTGAAACTATTTTAGGCTCCTGTATTTCAGTAACTGTTTGGCATCCGACATTATTTATTGGCGGTATGTGTCATTATTTATTAGCTCAAGAAAGTAGAACTGTGATAACAAGCAAAGTACTTAAGCAATATCGTTACGGGGATGTAGCACTTGATTTCCTAATGGGAAAAATGTCATTAATTCAGTCAATAAATAATTTTGAATTAGGGGTGTTTGGTGGTGGTTGTATGTACGATAGTTCAGCTTCCCCAAGTATTGGTGAAGTAAATGTTGCTTTTGCTCATGCTTGGGCGAAAAAAAACAAATTAGTTTTTAAACAAGAAGATACATTAGGAAATCTAGGGCGAAACCTTAAATTAGATTTAGTTAGTGGCAATATTGAATTAACTAAATACCCAATAGAACAAGAGGACCTGTAGTTGGCTATCAATGTTATTATTATCGATGACTCTGCCGTGGTTCGCCAGGTTATCTCCCATATACTGAATGATTCGACTGAAATTAGCGTCTACGCTGTCGCCAACGATCCTATTTTTGCCTATACAAAAATGCAAAAACAATGGCCAGATGTCATTATTTTAGATATTGAAATGCCTCGTATGGATGGTATTACTTTTTTAAAGAAAATTATGGCAGAGCGTCCCACTCCCGTTATTATCTGCTCTTCATTGGCTGAAAAAGGTGCTGAGCTGTCATTAAAGGCCTTAGCCGCTGGTGCTTTTGATATTATTACTAAACCACAAATGGGCTTGAAAGGCTTTCTTGAAGGGGTCGCAAAAGATATCAAAAATGTTGTTAAAGCGGCAGCAAAAACAAAAGTTTATAAAAAGGCCATCGAGACCAATACCAAAAAAGACATTCAACTGGAAAAAATATCCGAACAACAAGATGTTGTTAACAATGATACAGACCTAGCTGCAATAGCTTTAACTACTGATAGGGTAGTTGCTATTGGCTCTTCAACGGGGGGCACCATAGCCTTAGAAAAAATACTCACTAAATTACCTAGAACTAGCCCAGGTATAGTCGTCGTTCAGCATATGCCTGAAAAATTTACCAAAGCTTTCGCTGATAGGCTAAACTCATTATGTGAGCTTGATATTTTTGAAGCAAGCTCTGGAGATCGAATTATTCCTGGTCGAGTTTTAATTGCTCCTGGTGGAAAGCATTTACAAGTTAAGCGCTCTGGTGGGCAATATATTGTCATCGTATCTGAAGGGCCGGCAGTCAATAGACACTGTCCCTCTGTTGATGTATTGTTTAAATCATTAGCAAAAAGCGCTAAACAAAACTCTACTGGTATTATATTAACTGGAATGGGTAATGATGGCGCGCAAGGCTTGTTAGCGATGAAGCAATCAGGAAGTAAAACTATTGCACAAAATGAAAGCTCTAGTGTTGTTTTTGGTATGCCCAAAGAAGCAATTAAATTAGGTGCTGCCGATAGAGTTGTTGATTTAAGTGATATTGCCGCACTGGTAATACAATAATCAAGTGATAAATTATAAAATTAAGATAATAGGCTATGAACTAATCACAAAAAGCTCAATCCATGAGTTGATTGTAATCATCAAATAAGCCGGGCCCTATATGCAAACATTGAAAGTACTTGTTGTTGACGATAGTGAGGTACAGCGAAACTATGTGATGAATATGTGCCTTGAGCATGGTTTATCACAGGTTATCGGGGCTACTGATGGTGCTCATGCTGTTGAAAAATTGAAAAAAGAATGCTTCGACCTAGTTTTTATCGATTTAGAAATGCCAGTAATGGACGGTGTTACTTTGGTGCGAAAAATAGCAAAAGAGAAACTTGCTCAAGCAGTTATTATTTTAAGCTCAAAAGATCCCTCACTTATCTCAAGCATTGGCACAATGGCCGAATCTGATGGCTTAGATGTCCTAGGGACCTTTCAAAAACCAATGCAAGGGAATGATCTTCTATCCAGCATCAAACGATTATCCCAAAATATTAAAAAGGAAGAGCAACATAAAATCTATAACCGTATTGATTCAAGTGATTTATTAGCAGGGATAAAAGAAAAACAAATAACGCTTTTTTATCAACCCAAATTAACTTGCAAAGGTTTGTTATTAAAAGGCGTTGAAGCACTAGCACGTTGGCAACACCCAACACTGGGGTTTGTTTCACCTGTTGAGTTTATTACCGCAGCGGAACAATTTAGTATTATCTCTGAATTAACTCACTACCTATTTGATATAGCACTTAAACAAAAAGTTCAATGGCGCGATCACGGTATTAATTTTCATCTCGCCTTTAACCTATCCCCCTTATCTCTTGCCGATGATGATCTTGCTGATAACATAGCTAGCCAAGTTGAACTTCATAATATTGAGCCAAAAGAAATTGTCTTTGAGGTAACCGAAAATGCAATTTGCGGTGAAATATCTTCGGCAATTGAAACCTTGGCCAAGTTAAGACTAAAAGGCTTTAAACTAGCCATAGATGACTACGGCACTGGCTTTGCCAACGCCCAACAACTCTCTAGAGTACCAGCAACAGAACTAAAGCTTGATAGAGTGTTAGTTGATAACGTCGCAACCAGACCACAACAATTAGCCATATTAAAAAGCACTGTCAATCTTGCTAAAGATTTAGGTTTAAACACTGTTGCTGAAGGTGTCGAGAGTTTTGAAGATTTTCAACAGATACATCATTTAGGTGTTGATTTAGTTCAAGGTTACTACTTTGCTAAACCGATGAGTGCAACCATACTAGTTAGCTGGTTAAAAAATGATTTAGCTAGAATCCGTAATAACTTCCATGATAAACAGACTCAAGAAAGTAACCATTAGGTTCTTGAGTTGTGCTTGATTATTATAAAAAATAAATTTACTTTCGAAGTGAACCATGGTTTTGCTTTGAATCTTACCGTATTTAGATCTTCCTTTTCAGCTTGCAAACAAACGTATTTTAAAACTAATGAAACGTCCTGGTAGCTCAGACCGAGTTTTAGAGCGCATTGCTAAGTGGCGCTAAATTGTCCTGAATTAGTGATTCGTTCAACTTTTATTGTAGATTTTTCGGGTGAAACAGAAGAAGAATTTGAAGAGCTACTTTGGGTGTAAATTATTCATGCAGACGAACATGATGTTTGGGGTGTTCGCGTAGAAGACTAGTGTTGTTTTAACTTTAACTATTCATTAGCGGATATAAAAAAGCCCAACTTAAAGTA
>Ga0105358_10001760_pt1 | contig 11522 bp, 10 predicted proteins | sample GOMGulsemesocosm_5_FD_83509 | JGI IMG/M metagenome (GOLD analysis project Ga0105358, IMG submission 83509) | Methane-oxidizing microbial communities from mesocosms in the Gulf of Mexico - GOM15C Gulf of Mexico | ecosystem: Environmental > Aquatic > Marine > Cold seeps | place: Gulf of Mexico...
CAATTAAGTTCAGGTGCTGATTTTGCTAAATTGGCTACAACACATTCTCAAGACACGGGCTCAAAAGATGCTGGTGGTGACTTAGGCTTCTTCACCTTGGGTGTGATGATGCCCGAATTTGAAGATAAAGTGTTTAGCATGAAGGTGAATGAAGTGAGCTCACCAGTACAGACTGAGTTTGGTTATCATGTGATTAAGTTAAACGCAATCCAAGCGGGCACAGTCAAACCTTTTGATGAGATACGTATTGAATTGAGTGAGCTTTATACCCAACGTGCCGCGCAAAAATCACTTTACACTCTGACTGAGCAATTGACTAATCTAGCTTATGAGGCTAGTTTAGAAGAGGCTTCAGATCAGATGAATTTAAAACTCAATACCTCTGAATTTTTTGCTCAAAATTCAATCCAATTTGAGCCAAAGTTTGTATCTGCAGCTTATAGCGACGTTGTATTAAATAAAGGTGAGAATTCTGAGTTGATTGAGCTTTCTAAAGATAAATTTGTAGTGCTAAGGGTTAAGGATAAACTTGCTCAGAGGCAAAAATCATTTAATGAGGTTAAAGGTGAGATAAACACACACTTAACCACATTATTGGCAAAAACTTTTGTTGAGAATGTTGCTAAACAAATTTCAGACGCACTGATAAAAGGTGATGCTGAAGCGGCTAAGATGCTGATGGATAAAAATCAACTTAAATGGAATAGCGTTGGCTGGATTAAGCGCGATTCTGATAAGGCGGATGTTGCGATTATTAACCTAGTTTTTTCCCTACCTAAGCCAAAAAACGCTACAACTTACAGTGCACAGAGTTTGAATAAACATCAGTCTATTGTGATTGCATTATCAAAAGTTAAAACCACTGATAACACATCAAACGAAGCTTTAGAGCGGTCTTTGTTGAGCTTTGAATCTGACGCAATGTTTAATAGTATTTTAACAACGTTAAGAAAAAACGCAGAGTTAGAAATTTTTACTGAACGTTTGTAAAATTAGCCGATCTTAAAACAAAAAAAGACCTGCAAATCTAGCAGGTCTTTTTTTTGGATAAATTTTATCGATTACAAATCAGGGCCTTTGTCGTAGAAGTTATAACCTGAATCAATGTAGGTAACTTCTCCGGTAATACCTGAGGCTAAGTCTGAGCACAAGAAGGCTGCTGCATTACCGACTTCCTCTGTAGTGACGTTACGCTTAAGTGCAGAGCTATCAGCTGCATAGTCTAATAATTTACCAAAATCTTTAATACCACTAGCTGCCAAGGTTTTAATTGGACCGGCTGACACAGCATTCACACGAATACCTTTTTCAGGACCCATTGCAGCCGCCATATAGCGAACATTAGCTTCAAGCGAAGCCTTGGCAACGCCCATGACATTGTAATTAGGAATAGCACGAATAGCACCTAAGTAGCTTACTGTTAACAGGGCGCCATTGTCATTAAGCATTGGGCTTGCGCTTTTAGCTAAAGCAGTAAAGCTGTAAGAGCTGATGTCATGTGCTGTGGCAAAGTTTTCACGTGTAGTGGCCTCAACGTAATTACCATCAAGAGCTTCACGTGGTGCAAAAGCAACAGAGTGCACCAAGATGTCAAAGTTGTCCCAATGATTTTTAAGCTCTGCAAAGGTGGCCTCGATACTTTCATCAGTGCCAACATCACAAGGAATAACGATATCTGAATTACAAACTGCCGCACATTTATCAACACGTTTTTTTAATTTTTCGTTTTGGTAAGTGAGCGCAATATCACAGCCTTGTTTGGCCATAGATTCTGCAATACCCCATGCAATAGACCTATTAGATGCAACACCAACAATTAGCGCTCTTTTCCCTGTTAAAAAACCCATAAGACTCCTTAATTATTTATAATTGATACGATGTTGAATTATAAACATATAAAGCTTTTGGTATGGGTTGTTTTGCCTCTATTGAGCGCCTGTACTGAGCCTTGGAACAATCCGTATCTTGATACGCAAAGACTAGATAATACGCTTTACAGTTCTTTTTCTGCACGTCCAAAGCATTTAGATCCGGCGCGATCGTATTCTTCAAATGAGTGGGCTTTTATTCAGTCAGTGTACGAAACACCTTTGCAATATCATTATTTAAAACGACCTTACACATTAATACCAGGCGTGTTAGCGCATATGCCAACAGTGCATTATTACAATAAAGGTGGTGATGAAATCCCAGCTAAAGACCGACAATCTGCAGCTTTTTCGCGTTATATTTTGCAGATTAAACCGGGGGTAATGTATCAAGACCATCCTGCTTTTGTTGAGAAAAACCTTACCTTAAGCGATGCCAAGCTTAATAAAATAAACCATTTGAGTGATTTTTCTAAAACTGCAACAAGGGAATTAGTTGCCAGTGATTTTGTACATCAAATAAAGCGTTTGGCTAATCCGAAACTGCATTCTCCGATACTAAGCTTGATGAGTGAGATGATCGTTGGCCTTGATGATTTAAACATAGAGCTTAAGCAAAAGAGAGGTGTCTTGGACTTAACCCAGCATCAAATATCAGGCGTTGAAGTGCTAGACAAATATCGTTACTCTATAAAAGTAAATGGCGTTCAAGAGCAGTTTTTATATTGGCTGGCTATGCCATTTTTTACTGCTGTACCACCAGAGGCAGATATGTTTTATTCACAGCAGGGCTTGATCGATAAAAACATTGTATTGGATTGGTACCCAGTAGGCACAGGGCCTTTTCAATTAACGGTTAATAATCCAAACAAGGAAATGATTCTATTAAAAAATCCTAATTTTCATGATGAGTATTACCCAAGTACAGGTGAAGACAGCGATGTAGAAAATAACTTATTGATTGATCAAAACCAGAAATTACCATTTTTAAATAAGGTGCATTTTTTATTAGAAAAAGAAACCGCCCCTTATTGGAATAAATTTTTACAGGGTTACTATGATAAATCAGGCATCTCAAGTGACAATTTTGACCAGGCCATTGAAGTCAAATTCAAAGGGAAAACTGTTTTAGCGCCAAGGATGAGTGATAAAAATATTCGCCTACTCACCAGCAATAGCGCCAGTGTTTATTACACTGCGTTTAATATGCTGGATACAACGGTTGGCGGTTACACACCGTCTACTCAAAAGTTAAGACAAGCCATCTCAATTGCCATTAATGAAGAAGAGTATATTTCTATTTTTAGAAATGGTCGTGGCAGTGCGGCCCACGGGCCAATTCCGGCTGGTATTTTTGGCGCAGCCGAGAGTTACAATCCGTTTGTTTATGATGCATTAAACAAACGTAAAGATATCTCTCAAGCGAAAGATTTAATGATACAAGCAGGTTATGCCAAAGGCGTTGATCCAGCCACCAACAAACCTTTGGTTTTGTATTTTGATACAACTGCCAGCGGCGCAGAAGACCAGCCAAGACTGGACTGGATTAGAAAGCAATTTAAAAAAATTGGCATTCAATTGGTGGTTAGATCTAGCAGCTATAATCGCTTGCAAGACAAAATGAGCAAAGGCCAAACTCAATTATTTGAACTCGGTTGGAACGCGGACTATCCTGATCCAGAAAACTTTCTATTCTTACTATACGGCAAAAATTCTAAAGTAGAAACAGGTGGAGAGAACGGCGCTAACTATCAAAATGCTGAATACGACAAATTATTTGAACAAATGAAAAATATGCCAAATTCTGCCGATCGACAAGCAGTCATCGATAAAATGGTGGCTATATTGCGTGAAGACGCGCCTTGGGTTTGGGGTTTTATTCCAAAATCATATGGCCTCTATCACCAATGGTTAACCAATTCAAAACCTCATGCAATGGCAAGAAACACACTTAAATATTTACGCGTCAATCCTCAATTAAGAGAGGGTTTTCGTCAAAAACACAATAAAGTGGTGTGGTGGCCAATGATTATTTTGGTGTTAATGTTATTAGGTGTTATTTACCGTTTTAGGCGCACATGATTAAAGTTAAACATTATTTATTTTTATCCTTATTGTTGGTATTGTTAGATCAGATCACCAAATTGTTAGTCTATGGTTATATCAAGCCTCACAATGCTATTGTCATTAATGAATTTTTTAGCCTAACGCACGTGCACAATTACGGCGCAGCTTTTAGTTTCTTGGCTGATCAATCGGGCTGGCAACGATACTTACTGTCTGGTATTTCAATAATTGCCAGTATTGCTATTATTGTTTGGATGCGTCGAGTAGAAGCAGGTCAAGTATTAAAACTCAGCGCTTTGTCTATTCTTTTGGCGGGCGCAGTAGGCAATCTAATTGATCGTTTTTTTCTAGGCTTTGTTATTGATTTTATTGACCTCCATTATCAAACATTCTATTGGCCAGTCTTTAATGTGGCAGACATCTTGATCAGTCTTGGTGTGGCGTTGCTATTATTTTCTGACATGAAAAAATCATGAGTGATTGTATTGTTATTGGCGGCGGCATAATCGGCATGATGAGTGCACGTATGTTGGCGATTTCTGGCGCAAAGGTGACCTTAATAGATCAGCGCGAATGTGGTCGTGAGTCTTCATGGGCGGGTGGTGGTATTATTAGCCCGCTTTACCCTTGGCATTATGATGACTTAACCAATGATTTAAGTTTTGAATCTCAAGCTGTTTATGAGGCATTATGCGATGATTTACATCGCTCTAGTGGTATCGATCCTCAGTATCAAAAGTCTGGCTTATTGATGATAGATGAGTTTGATACGCCCGAGGCAAAAATATGGATGCAGCGTTATCAGGTTGGCTATGATGATCATGTTGATGGTGCTTTTTTTTCATACGTAGCAAGTGTTAGAAATCCACGTTTGTTGCAAGCACTAAAGGCAGATATTATTCAAAAAGGTGTTAAGATTGTTGAGCATACACAAGTTGAAAATATTATCACTAAAGAGGATGTGGTATTGGGTGTACACACATCAAAAGGTGATTTTTTAGCTGATAAAGTGCTGGCTTGTGCTGGCGCTTGGAGCAAGCAACTGTTAGCCCTAAAGGACGAAATTTTCCCAATGAAAGGGCAGATGATTGTGCTTAAAGCCCAAGCAGGCGAGATTCCGCATGTTATTCTTAATCAGGGTCGTTATATAATTCCTAGGGCCGACGGTAAAGTCTTGGTGGGTTCAACCATGGAAGAGGTTGGTTTTAATCGCGATGTTGACAGCCAAACTAAACAAAGCCTTCATGAGTTTGCATGGCGACATGTGCCAGCACTTAAGAATGCTAAAGTTGAATACCATTGGTCAGGCTTTAGGCCGGCCAGTCGCTCAGGCAAAGCAATTGTGGCTAAAGATAAAACCTATCAAAATTTATTTATCAATACTGGGCATTTTCGGAATGGCCTTAATATGGCGCCAGCCAGCGCCAACAAAATAACAAAATTAATCAATGAATAAAATTATCTTATTGTTTGTTACTTTATGCTTTAGCACTTTGATCAACGCTAAGCTAGTCAAGGTTTTAAATGAAGGCGCTTTGCTTTCAAATGATGCAAAACAATGGTTTTGTGTTGTGGATGATAAATCTCAGCTAATGTGGGAAGTTAAAGTTAACTCAGAAGGCTTGCAAAATACTCAAAATACTTACACTTGGTTTGACGGTAAATCCGGCGTAGAAAATGGTGAATACAGTCGTAATTGCCATTGGGGAAAGGGCTGTAATACACAGAACTTTATTAAAGCATTAAACAAAAACCGCTTGTGTCAATCTAATAATTGGCGTTTGCCAAGTACATCTGAGTTGAGGTCGTTATTGGTTTTTAACAATAATGACCCATTAATTAACACCTATTATTTCCCAAACACTCGTTCAAAGCCTTATTGGACTTCAGAAAGTCATGAGGATGATATTAATACCGCAGTCGATGTGCCATTTTTTTATGGCGGAACTTATGGTAGCGGCAAGTCTTTTGATTCTTATATTCGTGCTGTAAGCGATGTTAAGTAGGGCGATAGACCAAACCTTATTCGAGTCCTATTCCGAGGATATTCCTGTTTTTTTGAAGAAAATTTATGCTGCCAGAGGCTTAGCAGAATCGCAATTATCACTAACACTCTCAGATCTTTTAAAGCCCGATTTTTCTGAATTAGACAAGGCATTATCATTATTAGAGCAGGCACTAGCGGAGCAAAAACGTATTTTAATTATTGGTGATTTTGACGCCGATGGCGCAACGGCCAGTGTCGTTGCCATGAAATCATTAAGAATGATGGGTGCTAAGCAAGTTGATTTTTTGGTGCCAAATCGTTTTGAGCATGGTTATGGTCTTAGCCCAGAAATTGTCAACCTAGCCATTAAAGAAAAACAGCCCGATTTAATCATTACTGTTGATAATGGCATTTCTAGTTTTGATGGTACCAACTTAGCTAAAGACGCTGGCATTAGTGTCATTATCACTGATCATCACTTGCCTAGTGATTCAGTGCCAAAAGCAGATGCCATTATCAACCCCAATCTTAAAGGCTGTGAATTTCCAAGCAAAAACCTTGCTGGTGTTGGTGTGTGTTTTTATTTATTTTCATCTCTAAAAAGTCATCTTCATAAAAATAACTACTTTACTAATAACAATATTCCTTTGCCTGATCTTCGCCATGTGTTGGATTTGGTCGCACTTGGTACAGTGGCAGATGTTGTTAAGCTTGATCAAAACAACCGTATCTTAATATCAGAAGGAATTCGTCGTATCCGTGCCAAGCAATGCGCGCCTGGCATTTTAGCCTTACTTGAAATATCTAAGCGCCAAGCAGAAACACTACAAGCTTCTGACTTGGGTTTTTCAGTAGCACCAAGGCTAAATGCTGCTGGACGTTTGAGTGATATTTCTCGTGGCATTAAATGCCTACTAACAGATGACATGAACGATGCAAGACGTTATGCTAGCGAGCTAGAAGAGTTCAACCAAAAACGCAAAACTGAGCAAACTCGTATGCAAGATGAGGCCCAGGCCGTTGTCGATACACAAGATGTTTCTGAGGGTAAATTCGCCCTTAGTTTGTTTGATCCGTCATGGCACGAAGGTATTGTTGGTATTGTTGCTGGCAAACTTAAGGAAGATTATCACTGCCCAGTAGCAGTGTTTGCCAAATCTGGCGATTTCCTTAAAGGCTCTATTCGCTCAATCCCCAGTGTGCATATTAAAGATTTACTTGACTTGGTTGACAGGCAAAATCCAGGCTTAATTTTAAAATTTGGCGGCCATGCGATGGCGGCAGGTTTAAGCATTAAGCCGGAAAATTTTTGGAGTTTTAAACGTGCTTTTTCAGAAGCCATTAAACAACACCTAGATGCAAAAATTCCAACGGTAGAATTGCTAACGGATGGCGAGCTTGAAGCCTTTGATCTATCGCTAGACAACGCTCAACTTTTAGTTAATTCTGGACCTTGGGGGCAGGGATTTGATGAGCCCATATTTTATGGTAATTTTGAAATTGTTGAACAAAGGGTTGTGGGTGAAAAACACCTAAAGTGCCGACTCAAGCTTGTGGGTGATACCCATACCCATGATGCCATTGCCTTCTTCCAAGCGCCGCTTACCTCTAAGCAAGTTACTGTTGCTTACAAATTATCAATTAACACTTGGCGAGGGGTGACTAATTTACAGCTGATGGTTGAGCAAATTAGCGCCTCAGAATAGGCCTTGTCAAGGTAAAATACAGCCTTTTAATTTTAGTTGTTTGCAATGCCAGTAATCACCCTTCCAGACGGAACTGAAAAATCTTTTGATCAAGCGCTTAGTGTATTTGACGTAGCCAAGTCGATCGGCTCTGGTCTGGCCAAGGCAACATTGGCGGGTAAGGTTAATGGTGAGTTGGTAGATGCCTCTCACATGATCGACGTAGACAGCAGCGTTTCAATCGTTACTGCTAAAGACGAAGAGGGGCTTGAAGTGATTCGTCACTCAACTGCACACCTTTTAGCACAAGCCACACAAATGCTTTATCCTGATGCGCAAGTGACGATTGGTCCAGTAATTGATAATGGTTTTTTCTACGACTTTGCTTATAAAGATGGCTTCTCTGAAGACGACTTGGCTAAGATTGAAAAAAATATGAATCACTTGGTTAAGCAAAACCTAAAGATTGAGCGTAGTGAGATGTCACGTGATGAGGCAGTGCAGTTTTTCAAAGATAAGGGCGAACATTACAAGGCTGAAATTATTGAGTCAATCCCTGCTGATCAAGCGTTGTCTTTATATCAACAAGGCGACTTTATCGATTTGTGTCGTGGTCCACATGTACCATCAACCTCAAGACTTAAAGCTTTTAAGCTAATGAAATTGGCGGGCGCATACTGGCGTGGTGATAGCAACAATGAAATGCTACAGCGTGTGTATGGTACAGCCTGGGCGAGCAAAGACGATCTTAAGGATTACTTGCATCGTCTTGAAGAAGCTGAAAAACGCGACCACCGTAAGATTGGTAAAACACAAGATTTATTCCATATGCAAGAAGAGGCACCTGGCATGGTGTTTTGGCATGAAAAAGGCTGGACGTTGTATCAAATTGTTGAGCAATACATGCGTTCAGTATTTAGGGACAATAATTACAAAGAGGTTCATACACCACAATTAATCGACAGAACGCTTTGGGAAAAATCAGGCCACTGGGATAAGTTTGGTGACGCTATGTTTACCACCAGTAGTGAAAATCGCGACTACGCGGTCAAGCCAATGAATTGCCCAGCACATATTCAAATCTACAATCAAGGGCTGAAGTCTTACCGTGATTTGCCATTGCGTTTGGCTGAGTTTGGTTCGTGCCATCGAAACGAGCCATCAGGCACACTACATGGCATTATGCGCGTGCGTAACTTTGTACAAGATGATGGTCATATTTTTTGTACCGCAGATCAAATTCAAGATGAAGTATCTACTTTCATTGATTTAACTTTTGATGTTTATAAACATTTTGGTTTTGATAATGTAGACATTAAGCTTTCAACACGCCCTGAAAATCGCGTGGGTTCTGATGAAGTTTGGGATCGTGCAGAGGCAGCATTAGCTGAAGCGCTCGATGCTAAAGGTATTAAGTGGGATCTTCAAGAGGGTGAAGGCGCCTTCTATGGACCGAAGATCGAATTTGTACTTAAAGACTGTTTAGATCGTGAATGGCAGTGTGGTACTTTGCAGGTTGATTTTTCAATGCCAGAACGCCTAGATGCGCAATATGTGGCTGAAGACAATTCCAAGCAAACGCCAGTAATGTTGCACAGAGCCATTGTTGGTTCATTAGAAAGATTTGTTGGTATTTTGATTGAACATTATGAAGGTGCATTTCCATCTTGGTTGGCTCCAATTCAAGCGGTAATCTTAAATATTTCTGAAAAACAGCATGATTTTGTTGCTGATGTTGAGAAAAAGTTAAAAAAACAAGGGCTTAGAGTGGTTTCGGACTTGCGAAATGAGAAGATAGGCTTTAAAATACGCGAGCACTCCATGCAACGTTACCCATATATTTTGGTGGCGGGTGGTAGAGAGATGGAGAATGATGAGATTTCAGTGCGTAAACGTGGCGGTGAGGATTTAGGTTCTATGTCGATAGAAGCGTTTATTAAATTAGTTAAAGAGGAATAATTATTAAAAAACCATATAAAGTAAAAACTCGAATTAATGACAATATTAGAGTTTCAGAAGTTCGGTTAATTGCTGCTAACGGCGACCAAGCTGGTGTTGTAAGTACAAATAAAGCAAAAGAGATGGCTAAAGATGCTGGTATGGACTTGGTTGAAGTGTCTCCTAACGCTGAACCACCTGTTTGTAAAATTATGGATTTTGGTAAGTTTCTTTATGAACAAAAAAAGCAACTGAGCGATCAAAAAAGAAAGCAAAAGAAAAACACAGTTAAAACCATTAAATATCGCCCAGGTACTGAAGAAGGCGATTACCAAATTAAATTTAGAAATTTGGTCAAATTTTTAGATAATGGTGATAAGGTTAAAGTAAGTATTTGGTTCCGTGGACGCGAAATGCAGCACAGAGAACTGGGTATGGAAATGCTAGACAGAATTGAGAAAGATACAGAAGAATTTGCCAATGTAGAGCAAAAGGCAAAGATGGAGGGTCGTCAGCTAGGCATGATGCTGGCACCCAAATCGAAGAAGAAGTAACGACGTACTAAATTACTTCTTCAGTTTTATAATAAGTTATTCATACGAATAACAAATATGTCCAAAGGACAAGGAGAAAATTATGCCGAAGATGAAAACAAACAGAGGTGCTGCAAAGCGCTTCAAGAAAACTGCCAGTGGCGGTTACAAGTGTAAACACTCTCACTTACGTCATATCTTGACAAAGAAGAGTACTTCTAGAAAGCGCAGCTTACGTTCACCAGATACTGTCGAGAAAGTCGACGTACCAATGGTTCGTAAAATGTTACCGTACAGTTAAATAGGAGTATAGAAAATGGCAAGAGTATCAAGAGGTGTGCAGGCGCACGCTAAACATAAGAAAATTTTAAAGAAAGCTAAAGGTTATTACGGCGCAAGATCAAAAGTCTACCGTGTTGCTAAACAAGCAGTAATCAAAGCGGGCCAATATGCGTATCGTGACCGTCGTCAAAGACGTCGTCAGTTCCGTAGACTTTGGATTGTTCGTATTAACGCTGAAGCGCGTAATAACGGTTTGAGCTATTCAAGACTGATTGACGGTATGAATAAAGCAGGTATTGAAATCGATCGTAAAGTTTTATCAGATATTGCGATTTTTGATAAAGCAGCATTTGCACAGATTGCAGACCAAGCTAAGGCCGCAATCGCAGCAGCCGCTAAGTAAATCATATAAAAAGGTTGTAGGTTTTCCTATGACTTTTTACCAAATTTAATTCTAAAATGATTAACACGATTCTTGATCAAGCTAAGGCGTCTATTGCTCAATCAGAAAACTTAAAAGAGCTTGATGATTTACGAGTCAAGTTTTTAGGTAAAAAAGGCGAATTGACTGCGCTTTTGAAAGGCTTAGGAAAGCTATCAAAAGAAGAGCGCCCTAAAATGGGCGAGGCTATCAACCAAGCTAAGGTCGAGTTACAAAATCTATTAACCGATAGAAAAAATCATTTAGAAACCCTAGAATTAGAAAAACGTCTTTTGAAAGAAAAGATTGATGTTTCTCTTCCAGGTAGAAATGTTGAGATGGGTGGTTTGCACCCAGTCACCATTACTTTAAATCGTATTCAATCTTTATTTGCAAAAAATGGTTTCGAAGTAGAAACCGGCCCTGAGATTGAGGACGATTTTCATAATTTTACTGCGCTTAATATCCCCGAGCATCATCCGGCACGTGCTATGCACGATACCTTTTACTTCGATGAAAGCACGGTCTTAAGAACGCATACTTCACCGGTGCAAATTCGCACCATGGAGAACAAAAAACCACCTTTGCGTATTATTGCACCAGGTCGAGTTTATCGTTGTGATTCTGACATCACCCATACGCCAATGTTCCATCAGGTTGAAGGTTTGATTGTAGACAAAGACGCTAATTTTGCACAACTAAAGGGTTTGTTGATTGACTTCTTGCGCGCCTATTTTGAAA
>Ga0105358_10001762_pt1 | contig 11508 bp, 10 predicted proteins | sample GOMGulsemesocosm_5_FD_83509 | JGI IMG/M metagenome (GOLD analysis project Ga0105358, IMG submission 83509) | Methane-oxidizing microbial communities from mesocosms in the Gulf of Mexico - GOM15C Gulf of Mexico | ecosystem: Environmental > Aquatic > Marine > Cold seeps | place: Gulf of Mexico...
AAGTAATCTATTTCTTTACCTAATTCAATGTATCCTATAATTTCATTATTTATAAACCAAGGATAAACAACTCTAAGGGTAAGGTTATGAAAAATTCCAAATTCAATTCCTTTCCCTAAACCGGATGTTTTTATTGATTGATTTAGAGTAGAACGATTAATTAAGTCTGAATGTTTTTTGGGATTGTGTATACGTAAAAAGTTGATTTTATTTTTTTTATGAAAATAAAAATGACTTATATTATGTGTTTTATTTAATGATTGATAAGTTTCTTTATAATATTGATATAAGGCTTCTCTGTTATCTGTTTTAAAAAATTTTATGGCTTCTTTATCTTTACTAAGTAACTTAATTAATGTTGCATATGAATTAATATCATTTTCAAATTTTTTATCAAATCTGCTAGAAGTTTTTTCAAAATTATCTAAAGCAATATGAAATATATGACTTTGATGAGAATAATATAATCCTGAGATTGAAATAAAACCTACAGTGATTAGAATAAGGAAAAAAGGTATAAATAGTTTATGAATTAGATTATCTGTTTTCAATTTGTCCAACTTTTATAATTTATTTGATCTACCTATATTGTAATTATACACAATTAATATTCCTATTTATCTTTTAGTAAGTATATTTTTTAACCAATACTTTAAATATATTATCGAAGATACAAGTACTACAATTCAAGAGATAAATAAAATACAAAGTAAAAATTTAAACTTTGTCTTTTTCGATATCCTTACTTTCTTGAAATACTATTGTAAATTTAATCCCATGACCTTTTTCACTACTACATTTAACTGTACCTGATAGAGTATTAGAAATAATGTTATAGAGTATATTTAATCCAAGTCCAGTACCACCACCTACTCTATTCGTAGTAAAAAATGGATCAAAAATCTTAGGCAAGGTATCTTTATCTATTCCTCGTCCAGTATCTTCATAAACTAGTTCAATTCTATCATCTTTCATAGTAACATTGATAATTATATTACCTTTTTCATTCTCTTTAAAGGCATGTTTTATGGAGTTAATAATTAAGTTTGTAATGATTTGGGAAATTGCACCTGGATATGTATTGATATTGATTTCATTTGGACATTTATTCTCAATTACTATATTTGTCTTTTTAGTGATACTATTCATACTTAATAAAATATCATCCAAATATTTTCTCAAATTAATCTTTCTTTTTTCTTCACTTGATTGATCGAAAGAAATTTTTTTAAAATTAGTGACTAATTGTGCTGTTCTAGAAAGATTAGTATTGATTAAAATAGCAATCTCTTTTGAAGTATCAATATAATTTTCAAATTCTTTTTGAGACATACGCTCTTCTTCATAGTCTTTTTTAATTTTATTAGTAATCGATAAAAAGTGAGTAGCTCCTGTCAGTCCAATTCCAATAGGAGTGTTTATTTCATGAGCAACACCTGCAACTAATACACCCAAACTTGACATTTTTTCAGATTCTACAAGTTTATTTTGGGTTAATTTGAGATTTGTGATTGTCTGCTCTAGTTCATCATTTGAATGTTCAAGCTCTTCAGTTCTATCAGCAATTTTATTATCAAGTTCTTTATTTAATATTTCAAGTTCTTTTCTTGAATTTTTTAAGTTTAATTCTGTAATTTTTCTTTTTTTAATGTTTAAAAGAAGCATACTTAATAATATTAGTAATAGTACAATAAAAAATATTGTTCCATTTACCAAAAGTTTATATGTTTCATAAAAAGAGAAAGGTTTATTTATTACTTGTGTATTAACAGGAAGTTTTTTGATATCAATATCAAATCTTTTTAACTGATTGTAATCAAATATATATGGGTTTGAACCCCCTTTAACTAAAAATTTTTCTTTCTTATCAATCATATAAAATTTTTCAACTGCTTCTTTACCATGGTCATATGAACTTAAAACTTTTCCTCCAAGAATACCCCCTTTTTCCATCATCCACTTCCAAAAACTATAAATAGGGGCTTTTGTATTTCTCTTTATAAAGTCTATTGATTCTTGTGGAGTTATTTGTTTTCCTTCAGAATCACTATAAAATGCTGCAAGAAATACTATATCATTACGGGTTAAAGTGTTTAATTTTTCAGAAAGCTGTTTAAAAGATAAATTATCAAGATATTCAAATTCTACAGAAAATATAGATGAGATTTTTTTAATTTCTTTAATTTGACTCTGACTCGTATTAGTCTGATCACCTAAAATATAAAACTTTTTTGCTTGAGGATGAAGTTTTTTTGCAATACTAAACGTTCCAAGATAATCTACATTCTCTAAAATTCCTAAAAATAAATCTTTTTTTTCTAATTTATTTTTTAAACTATAATTATTTATTCCACAAAAAACTACAGGAGTATCAGGAAAGTATTTATCATGATATTTAAGCATGTAAGTAAGGGCAGGATCATCTGTTGCAAATATGATATCAAAATTTACTTTTTGGTTTTTATATTTATTATAAAAAAACTGATGATAGGATTGAATATATTTTTCTTTATTCACTCCTTGTATTCGTGGATAATCAATATATTCAGTTGTAAATTCTATTTTCTGATGTCTTCTTTGTAAAGCATCTTTTATACCTTTTACTTCACCTTTGACCCAATTATGATCTGGACTCCATGAGTTTAAAATTAGTACTTTGATAGAATCATTTGCAGAAATATTACTTGCTAGTATTGTCAATAGAAAAAAGGATGAGATAATTTTTATAAGAATATTCATTTAATCTTCCTTAATTAATTGTATACCTTTGTATATAAATTAAGTCTTAATAATGTCTTTTAATTAAGAATACATTTATATTCTTCATTGGTTAATACTTTCCTAATAATTAATACTTATAAATAATACAACTGACTATAAATTTTAATAATTCTTAATCTGTTTTATGGCTTAAATCGTATAATAAAAGAAGCTCCATTATCACTTAAATACTCAATCGTACCTAAAAGTTGCCCTCTTACAATACTTGAAATAAGTCGTAAACCTAGTGTTTTTGTAGTTTTTATATTAATCTTTTTATCTATCCCTTTCCCATTATCTTTTATCTTTAAAATAAAATACTCTTCTTCTTTAATCAATGAAATACTTATTTTTCCATGTTTTAAATCAAAAGCATGTTTTAAGGAGTTTGTTAAACACTCATTGATAATTAGACCACAAGGAAGAGCATACTCTATATCCATAAAATATGACTCTTCTATATCTATATCTATTTGAATATTATTATCTTCATCATAGCCATTGGATATATCTACTACTAAGTCTTTTATATACTTCCTTATATCAATAGAACTTAAGTTTTTTGATTCATATAGTTTTCTATGTAAAAGTTCCATAACATATATGCGTTCTTGTATATCACCTAAAGCCGTCTTAGTTATATTATCTTTTAGTTTAATCTTTTGTATTTTTATAAGCTCAATAGTCATAGCAAGGTTATTTTTAACTCTATGGTGTATTTCTCGTAAAAGAATTTCTTTTTCATCTAGAGATGATTGAAGCTCATATGTTCTTGTTTCTACTGTTTTATCTAAATCGTGAATATTTTTTTCTATAGTATCAAGCATACTATCAAATGTTGTACCTAATACACCAATATCATCTTTACCTCTTATATTTGAACGAATATTAATATTACCTTCATTTACTTTTCGAGCGGTATCTCCTAAAATAGTTATTGTATTAAATATTTTTCTAAATACTAATAATCCTACTAATATAGCCGTAAATAAAGCGATTAAAGAAGCTGGAAGTATTTTCCAAAAAGATGAATCTATTTTATTATGATAATCCTCTTCCAATACTGTAGTTATAAATAAAAGTTTTACATTATTCTCACTATGATTTAAAGAGCGTACCCATGTTAATGCTGGATATATAAACTTCCCTTTCTCCTTATCTTTATCAAGAAAATGACGTATAGGGTCTTTATCTATAGCTTCTATAATTTCAGTTCCCGTAAGTAACCCCGTTTTAGGAAAATCCATATTTGATATTCGACTAACACAATACTTATTATTGTAATATCTATCATCATTAGTATTATAAAGAGGTTGTTTACTACCTTTGAGTTTTTTCTCATCAAGCCACATAAGATATATCTTTCCTTTATGTATATCATTTGTAAGAGCAAAACTATCTTGAACATCTTTTTTTAAATTAAATTCAAAATTCATTGGATCTTCAAAATTTCGTGGATTACATGCAAGAACTAAAGATTCATCTTTTATATTTGATTTTAAAGAATAAATAATTTGCGCTGCACTAGTAGGACATACTGTTTGTTTATCACTTTTCACAATATGCCATTTTTGCTCTGTAATGTATTTTGTATTAAAACGATTATTACTTGTTGAAAATACAATTTCTTTATTTTTATCTAAAATTGATAAATCACATTTTAACTGTTTTGAAACATCGTTAATATAAGTATATTTATTTTTGTCTTCTATATTTAAGAGTCTATGCTGAATATTTTCCATTTTATTTTCTAATAAAGATTTTATAGAGTCTCTTCTATTTTCACCATAAACATGTATAAATTTTGTCGTAAGTTTTAGTTGTTGAGTAGTTAACATAATTATATTGTCTATTTGTTGTTTCGTATGTTCAGTTTTTTCTTTTTCCATTTTAGGAACAATTAATACAAAAAGTACAATTAATAAAAAAAAGCCTAGAGCTACAAATATTAAAGCTATTTTTACATTTAATGATTTATATTTCATATTCTTTTAAAACATAACCATATTCATAAACATTTTCTATTAAATCTATTCCAAGCTTTTTTTTCAGTCTATATACTAATGCTCTTAATTTTCCCATATCAAAAAATGGCTCTCTCCAAATATAATCACTAATCTTTTCAAAACTTACACTCTCATTTATATGTTCACATAATATTTCAAGAAATTTGATTTCATTTTTAGTCAAAATGATATTTTGATTATTCTTTTGTAGTATTCCTTTTGATTTATTAAAACTGATATTATCTTTAAATTCTAAAGTATCACTTGATACTATCGTTTCTTTATTTTTAAAAAAGTAATTATGTTTATACAAAGCAGTTTCAATCGTTGCTTTTAATTCTTTGTCCCTATACGGTTTTAATAAATATCCATATGGTTCACTTAATATTGCATCATTGATCATTTTTTCACTACTATATGATGTTAAAAATATAACTGGTATTTTATATTCTTTCCAAATGACTTTAGCAGCATCTATACCTGTTTTTTTACCTTTTAGTTTTATATCCATCATAACTAAATCTGGCAGATTTTCTTTTACATGTAATAGTGCAGATTCATATGAACTTGCAATTCCTGATACTTCAAACCCAAAATCTACTAACGAGTATTCCATTCCAATTGCGAGTATTGATTCATCTTCTACTATTAAAATTCTTTTAGTTAAATCCAAAAAATTTTCCAATTTTGACATAAAATTCCTTTTTTATCATTTCAATGTAATTATTGTTGGTTATGATACTCAATATCATTACTATATAATTAAAAATGAATAGTACACAAAAAAGGATTAAAATTGACAAAAAAGATATTATTAAGTTCAACAGTTGCAGCAATGCTTATTACATCAAATGGATTTGCAGAAAATACACAAATAGAACAAGTAAATGTATGGGAAACTGAAATTGATAGTTCATCATTAAGTATAGATGGTTCTGCAATGGAAACAAAACAAGCAGATCATCTAAGTGATTTATTTAGAGATTTACCAGGTGTGGATGTAGGAGGAAGCCACTCAATGAATAATAAGATTTATTTAAGAGGTATTCCTGATCAAGATATTGATATCAGAATTGATGGAGCAAAACAACCAAATGCTGATATGTTTCATCATATGAGTACTTTAAACATAAATCCAGATATTTTAAAAAAAGTAAATATCGAAGTGGGTGCTAATTCAATTGTTCATGGTGAGCTGGGAGGTTCTATTGAATTTGAAACAAAAAATGGGAAAGATTTACTTGAAAATGGTGAGCGTTTTGGAGGAATAATTTCTACAAATTATAACAGTAATAAAAGTATTGGTGGCTCTTTGGCACTATATGGAAAAGTGACAGAAAACTCAGACTTTTTTGCATACTATAGTTATATTAACAATAAAGATTGGAAAACAGGAAATGGCACAACAGAAATAGGAAGAGATGGAGAAATTGATGACATAATAGTAAAATATGGTGTTGATATAAGTGATACACAAAGAATATCTTTTTCATATGATAAAATGACAAATGAAGGAGATTATTTACCTAGACCAAATCTTAGTACAGCTGCTAATATAGCAATAGCTAATGCTAGAGGATATGCTGATTATATACATCCTTCAAAATATATAAGAGATACATATACCATAAAACATTCTTTTGATGACGGAGAAAATTTACTTTTAAATACATCAGTATATACAAATACTATGGACTTAACACGAGTAGAAGATGGAGATAATAATAGAGGAAATGTTTTAAATGCAGTTGTTAAAAATAAAGGGATTACATCAAGAGGTCAATCAAATATTGAAGCAGGAAAAATACTTAATACTTTAACATATGGTTTAGAGTATGACAATCAAACAAGTGAAGTTACCGCAGATGGATCGGCATATGGTAAAGATGAAGAATCAAAAACTTTAGCACTTTATATAGAAGATACAATTGACTTTGATAATGGACTTCTATTAACACCAGGAATTAGATTTACAAACTATAAATTAGATGGAATAGCTGGTAATTATAATGAAAATGAATTCACGTACTCACTCGCCACTGAATATGGATTAACAGATAACCTTTCTTTGTTAGGAAGTTATACTACACTTTTTAAAGGTGTTCCGATGCAAGAAGTTTTTGCTTCATATAGAACCAGTGGAAATGTTGTTGCAAGTAGAAATTTAGCTTCTGAGACAGGTTCTAATAAAGAAGTAGGTTTTAAATATTTAGAAAATAATGTTCTTGGAGCAGATAATGTTGGTTTTTTAGTTAAATATTATGTAACAGATATGGATAATGATATTGGATATGCGGGAACTTGGGGTACTGATTATCATATGGCAAACCTTGGAGAAACAAGTACAAAAGGAATCGAGGCTAGCTTTTCATATAACTTAAATGACTTTAATTCAGTTATTACGTATTCAACAATGGACTCAGAACTTAAATACACAGGAAAATCTCTTGATGAACAAGCAGGAGATAAAGTTAGTCTAAATTTAAATTATAAAATAAATAAAGAATTTGAAACTTCTTGGAAATCAATTTTTGTAAAAGGAGAAACAGATCTTAACCCTGACAATAATATAGACAAAAAAGCTGGTTATGGAGTACATGATATTGCACTAACATATACAGCTCAAAGTATTAAAGGTTTAAAAGTTATTGCAGGTATTGATAATATATTCGATAAACATTATGCGGCACACACATCAACTTATGTGTATAACAATACATATGGAGATTTTACTGATTATGAAGCAGGTAGAAATGTAAAAGTAACTCTATCATATAAATTCTAACTACTATAATGAATCTAAATACACAAAAAATATTAAAAAAAAGAAAGCCGCATATAGGCTTTCTTCATGGTAGTATTTCTTTAATTGGAGCAATTATATTAAGCTACCTCATTATGATGGTATTTTCAAAATACATGCCTGGTGATTATGCTGTCAAGATCATACCATCAATTATTATAACCCCTATTCTAATTAGTATAACCGGTCTATGGCTTTTATTTTCTCATACAATAATCTTAAGTTTGATTAAATTTTTGGTTTCAACTATCCTTCTTTCTATTTTAATAAAAGTATTTTCATGATACTAGAGAATAAATATATAAAATCTTTAAAGATATCACATACTTATCTTGGAATCTTTGCAATTTTTTTCTTTTACATATCAACATTTTTTGGTACCTTAACAGTTTTTAAACCATATATTGCTACTTGGGAAAGTCCATCTAAGCATTTTCAAGTAATTGATAAAAGTAAAATAAATCTTGATATTATGATTACAAAAGGTTTAAAGGAGTTAAATAATCCTACCAATAACGTTACAATTACATATCCTTCCTTAACAGAAAAAGCACTAGGAATGAGATATGGTTTTTCCGAGAATGTCTATATAAACCCGCATACAAATAACGTTTTACCTACTAACCATGAAAGTCAATTATTAAGTAATTTTTTCAATAAAATGCATTATGATATAAATATGTCTAAAGTTGGACAATTTCTAATGGGAATTACATCTATAGTGATGATATTTCTGACCATTTCAGGTATATATCTTTGGCTGTTAAATAGAAAAAAAAGAGCTGTAATTTCAAATTTTTGGTTACGATGGCATAAAGACTTATCTTTACTTATGCTTCCATATATAATTGTTTTTTCTCTTACAGGTGCAGTCCTAGGTATAATGCTAAGTTTATCTTCCCCTTTTGCATATTCTGCTAGTAATGGCATAGAAACAAATATGTCAAAAATAGTAAGACCAATTATATTTTCTAATCCAGTTAAAATCAAAAGTGAAAATGTAAAAGCGACCATGTTGTCCTATTCTAGGTTATATGATATTGCTAAGATTAATTATCCTATTTTAAATATATCAACAATATCATTATTTAATTGGAATGATAAAAATGCAAGAATTGTATTTAGAGGAAACTTAATAAACAATAGAATCTTAACTTCCAGAACAAATAGAATGAACATAGTTTTAAATGGTGAAACAGGTGAAGTTGTATCTAAAGCTACACTTGATAATACACATAAGGTTAGTCATGCTTTATCTGCTTTTTACTTTTTTCATTTTATTACAGATGAAGGTATCTTAGTACGGTTAATTTATTTAATCACTGGAATTATATTTGCAATAGGATTAGTCTTTGGCTTATTTGTTTGGATAGAAAAAAAAATAAAAAAAGAAAATAATAGTTATTTTAATATCATATCAAAAATTTCTACAGCATTTAGTATAGGAATCATTCCAGCTACTGCTTTTACTCTTTGTTTATATTGGTTATTTCCTTTTAATCTTGAAAATAGAGATAGCTGGATTATAGGCGGATTCTATTCTATGTGGAGTTTTACATTTTGTTATAGTGTTTACAAAAAAGACAGCATTGATGCAGCAAAAGACTTCTTTTATCTTAATGCAATTTTTTTAATTTCAACAGTATTTTTACATGGTAATACAACAAATTTATTTTTATGGAATAGTTTTGAACAATCCATATGGGATATATTTTATATAGATTTGTTTTTATTAATACTAGGAATAGGTTCTGCTTTTTTTGCAATAAAAATGAACAAAATTAAATTCCTAAATAAATTTAAAGGATATTAATATGATTAAAAAGATTTTATTTACATTAATGTTCCCATTATTATTAAATGCACATACCCTTATCTTTAATGCTCTTGATAATGAAGACGGAACAATGGAGATTGAAGCAATGTTCAGTACAGGAAGAAGTACAGAAGGTGCAAACTTTAAAATAATTTCAATTGCTACTTCCCAAATCTTATATGAAAAAAGAATACCAACATCTGGTAGTTTAATCGTTGATGTACCAAAGGAAGCATATACACTTCTCTTAGATAGTGGACCGGGTCACCAATTAGAAAAAAATGGGGATATTAAACCAAAAAATGGCTTTCAAGAAGTAGTAATAAAAAATATAAATTTTGCTTTTTATTTCACACTTATTCTATCTATTTTATTTATTCTATTAGCATTTATACTTCAGTTTTTAAAGATCAAAAAGAATTAACTTTTTGACTCTTTAATACATAAAAGGATCAGAATAGATAATAGACACTTTAGCTGATGGGCTAATAGAAATTTTAAAAGATTATCATTAATTTGATATTGACTATTATTATTAATATATTTCTAAGCTAAAAATCTTATACTTCCAAATCTAAAAGGTGTAAATAAAACAAGTCAATACTATACAAATAATGCAGTATAGTAATGATTTATACCTTATATAGAATAAAAGGATACTACTTGAAAATACAGAAGATAAATGATATGAATAACTACAATATCTCTTGCTCCGCAATACTAAATACTTTTGAAGATGGCTGGGAATTTGATAAATGGAATTATGAAGATTTAATGTATAACTATTGTGAAGATGTATTATATATTCCCGAATCAAAAATTACAGAATTTTTATATGGAGAAGACGGCATAGAGATTGTATTGGATGACTTAAATATTGATGATATAAGTGACGATTGGTATATTAATCTACAAAAAATTGCTGATGATATTTACACAAATTAAAAGAGTATAAAATAAAGACATTTCTGTCTTTATTTCATATCTTTAGCTTGAATCCACAGAACAGCATCTTGTTCTAATTTTTTCCCTTTATATTCTTTTGTATTACCAATATCTATTGCTTTAAATCCCCATGTTCCTGATTTTGGAATAGCAAACGTAAATTCACCCATTGAATTAGTTTTTATTATCATATTAACAAATGCATTTTGAGGTGCTTTAATACGAGGTTTTCCTAAAGTATTTGTTTTAGTATCTATATCTCTATTTAAGTACTTCACTTCTATTTGGGCATAAGGTACAACTTTTTTATTACTTTTTACAATACCTGTAAAACTACTACCAGCCCAAATTGCATATGGTTTAGTAAGTGGTACTATTTCTGCTGTAAGTCCAAGGTCAGTATCCCAATCACTTGGTATACCTGCTACATTTATAATAGTTTTAGTAATCTGTTGGATATAATTTTTTGTAGTCTCATCATAATATGGTGCTGGTGTCATAACAAAAAGATGATCACCCATTCGTCTTGCTTTATAAGTTAATGCATATCCTTTTCCATCACTATGAATATCTTTGTATAAAACTTCTTTTAAATCTTTTTTTAAATCTTTTTTCTTTTTTTTATTTATTACGTACAGTTCTTCAACACCTTTCATATTCATTGTATATGCTCCTGAAAATGGATGAGTAAATACTAAGTTTAATTTAACTTTTTTTGCCATATCTAATGCCATTTCTTCTGTGTACATCATTTGAAAATGTGCATTAGCATTAGTTAATATACATAATGATGCCAAACATGTTAATAATTTTTTTTTCATAATCTTCTTTCTTATTCTGTAATATCAGAACTATTTACGTATATTTTATGTCCCTCACCAGCACTAAATACAACAGTGTACTCATCTCTTAATTTATCAAAAGTAATATCACTATCTTCACTTAATCTTGTATCTAAAACTACTTGACCTTTTTGTTCTAAAGTAAATTTCACACCACTTGCACTACTTCCATCACTAAAACCACCTTCACAAGTGATAGTATCATCACCATTATCAAAACAACTCATTATTGCAGTATGTGCAAAAAGAGATGTTGTACTCACTAAGGCTAAGCCTATTATTATTTTTTTCATCATTTATCGTTCCTTATATTTTTTATTTACTTTTTATTAAAGA
>Ga0105358_10001763_pt1 | contig 11508 bp, 10 predicted proteins | sample GOMGulsemesocosm_5_FD_83509 | JGI IMG/M metagenome (GOLD analysis project Ga0105358, IMG submission 83509) | Methane-oxidizing microbial communities from mesocosms in the Gulf of Mexico - GOM15C Gulf of Mexico | ecosystem: Environmental > Aquatic > Marine > Cold seeps | place: Gulf of Mexico...
ACTGCGGGTGCAAGAGCACATCGCCCAGGCCGCCCTGCCCGGCATGCACGACTTCGGGCACGCCTGCGATGCTTCCGGTTTCACCTGTCTCCAGGTTATGCAGCCGCATGTGGCCAGCCATCTCCGTGACCAGCAGCCGGCCGTCTGGCAGGAATGACATCGCCCAGGGTGACTCGAACTGAGCGACCTCGGTCACCGAAAAAGGGATACCAGAATCGGAGGATTCCATCTCGCCCTGTCCCGCTTCAGCCGACTGTGAAGCCGCAGCACTGGAAGAAGATTCTGCCGGAGCTGCCTGAACCGCATTCGATGCGTCGTCGCAGCCGGTCAAGAGTCCAAACGTAGCGAGAAAGATGAGGGAATATCTGAAGGGGGCCATGTTTGCTCCTGAGTGACTGGAAAGTTTGATCCAATATTTACCGTGTCTTTCACGGCGTCTGGAAAACAGCTTAGCAGCCGACACCGGGCGCAAATTGGCAAAGTGTGTCATCACTTATCGTGGTCCCCATAGACCGCTCTGGTTATAGTCGGTTTGAAGCCAAGTACCTGGAGCTCAGTTTATGCGGTACATGACCCTCCTTTTTTTACTGTTCAGTCTCTGCGCGCAGAGCAGCGATCGACCTATGCTGACCGACCTCTCAAGCCTGCAATGGCAGAACCGAATCATCGTTGTTAATGACGATGCTGACGTCGGTCCGGTGATGTCCCTGCTGAAAGGGAATTCTGCCGGCGTTACTGATCGCGATCTGATATGGCTGGTGTTTGTGAACGACGAAACGCTGACCAACTACCCGGGCACTTTAGCCCCACAGCTCAAGGCCAACACCCGGAAGACCTACCGGATCGCACCCGGTGAGGTGATCCTGATAGGCAAGGATGGCGGTGTGAAGAATCGGTTGGACCAGTTGGATCTTGAAACGCTGTTCTCGGACATTGACGCAATGCCTATGCGGCGGCGTGAGATGCGGGAGTAAGCATCTCTGCTTGTTCCGGCCTACACAAAAAACGCCTTATACAAGTTGAATACGGATATCCCGCTAATAAGCAATCCAACCAATATCAACAAGGTTCTGGTTGAGAACTTTTTGCACGCGTAGGCAGCAAAGGGCGCGGCGAACAACCCTCCCACGATCAAGCCTGCCACCACGTGCCAGAAGGTTTCATCAACCAGGATATACAGCGATACGGCGCTGGTCAGGGTCAGGAAAAACTTAGCAAAATTCACCGATCCGATTGTCGTGCGTGGATCGTGGCCCGTACCGCCCTGCAAGACATGGGTTCGTGCAAGGTAGATTTGATAGTTGCAACACCTTCAGCCCAACTGCCACCGAACACCTGGGCGGCTCTTTCCCGATTGACGGCTATCACGCACAATCGTCGCATTTCTCTCCGCTCGGAAACTGCGCAAGTGACACTTCATGAAAAGGCATTACTGGTCTGCCCTACCGCATATCAGACCCGCTTACCGGATATTCGCGCCTTTGCTGCTGAACGCAACATTCTCCTCCATGAATTCGACAGGGACGAATTCCTAAGCCAGCCGGGACAGTGCCTGGAGCACGCCGAGCACGTGGTAGTGATCGTCGAAGACGACGATATCAGCGAATACGTCAACCTGGCCAAATCCCAGAAGTTTTCATTAGGCATCATCCCGGCCAACCCGAAGAGCCGCCTGCACCGATGGTTCGGCATTCCTGCTAAACGGGATGCCGCCCTCTCGCTGGCATTCTCCGACAGCGCTACCGCGCTGGATGTGGTGCGCTGCAACAACGAGGTGGTGCTGGGCATGCTGATGCTCGGCGAAACTCCGTTCCTGGACCAGCGCAGCAAGACCTACCAGAACCGTCAGGCCTCTCGCTGGCAGCACCTGCACTATTGGCTGGCATTGATCTGGAGTAGCTTGCGCAATTTGCTGATGATCAAACCGTTCCCGATCACCCTGACAACCGGCAAGGACGTTACGCTCAAAACCGCAATTACCGGATTGGTAGCCATCGAGAATGACGTCAACAGTGCTGCTGCCAAACTGCTCAACACCAGCATCTCGGCGCAGGACCGCAAGATCTCGACCATCCTGGTCGCGCCAAAATCGGTGACCGAGTATCTGGCTTTTCTACTCGCTGCGGTATTCAAGGGCGAAGCCGGAGTAAAGCGTCTGCCAGCCGCGGTCAGTTACATAAAAAGCCAGTACCTCAAGCTCGAATCCACGCAGCCACTGACCTACTACGTTGATGGGCGAAGACGGCAGGCCAGCACAATCGAACTCGAGCTCTATCCAGAGGCGGTGCGCATAAATACCGGCGAGATTCTTCAGGCCAGCCAGCCTGGCAACCGGCAGAGCAAGGACACCATGCGAATCGACAATCTGCCGACGAACGAGAACCGCCTGGCAATGATCCAGAGCCATCTGCCGCTGTTTACCCGTGCACTGGAAGATGACTTCAAGGATCTGTTCCTGCTGTTGCGCGACAATGCGCAGGCCCCTTCTCACTACATTGCCCTGATGGTGCTGAGTGTTGTGGTGGCCAGCTTTGGGCTGTTCCTTTCCAGCGCCGCAGTGATCATCGGCGCGATGGTCCTGGCACCTCTGATGGCACCTATTATCTCGCTGGCCATGGGCCTGCTGCGCGGCGACCGCACGCTACTGGACCGCGCGCTATTGACCATTGGTATCGGCGTGCTCCTGGCTTTGGGAACGGCGGCCTTGATAGCCCTGATCATCCCGATTGATCGTATTACCCCGGAGATGGCGGGTCGGCTGCACCCCAACCTGCTGGACCTCGGGGTTGCCATTGCTTCCGGTATTGCCGGAGGCTATGCCCATGCCCGCGAAAGCATCATGAAGAGCTTGCCCGGAGTGGCCATTGCCGTCGCGTTGGTGCCACCGCTTTCCGTTGCCGGCATCGGCATTGGCTGGTGGCAGTGGGAGGTCTTCAGCGGCGCGATGTTGCTGTTCATCACCAACCTGGTCGGCATTGCCCTGAGTGCGGCTCTGACCTTTCTGGTGCTGGGTTATGCTCCGTTGTTGCGCGCCAAGCGCGGACTGGCCATCTCTGCGGTAGTGCTGCTGGCCGTGTCGATTCCGCTGACGCTGGCCTTTATCGATATGAACAGCCACTGGCAGATCGAGCGCGACCTGAGCCGGCATGGCCTGGTGATCAACGACAAACCGGTCAACCTGAGTAACCTGCAGGTCAGCCTCCAGGGTGGGGGCCTGCTGGTACGCGGTGACCTGGTTGCCGAAGACTGGCTGCAACGGGAGGAGCTCGAGCAATTGCGCCGCCAGCTGGAAGAGAAATGGGATCGCCCGGTGACTTTGGAACTGGGCACTCGCCTGAGTGTAAGCAAAATGCCGCATACCTCCGATTAGATATGCCTACCTGCACAGGCCCACAGATGGGATTCTCGCCATGGGCCTAGGCGCTGTAATACCCAATGCCAATAACCAGGCCGGTCAGCCACCGGCCAAGCATGGTTCCTGCGAGGGCGGCTGCTTCGTCTCGAGGCAGTTAGCCAGGCCTGGCATGCCCTATCGATACCCTGCCCCATCTCGCCATATGGCACTGCATACCTGTGGGCTTTTGCGCCCTGATCGGACGGATGGCAATACCAAAACTGATTCAGTGGTAAAAAGCCGAACCAGCGCCTGAGGAGCGTGTCGTGATTGCCGTGCTACGCTCTTCTCATACCCCGCGAGAGCAAGGCCACGAGGTTTATCAGCGTGCTGGATCTGTTCAAGATAGGTATCGGGCCGTCCAGCTCGCATACGGTCGGGCCCATGGTGGCTGCCCATGAATTTTTAGCGCTGATAAACGAGCAAGCGCTTGCCGACGAGCGCCTGCAAGGTGTCTCCATTCGCTGTACGCTTAAAGGCTCTCTGGCCTACACCGGCAAGGGCCATTCGACCGACCGGGCGGTTGCACTGGGACTGCACGGTTACCTGCCAGCCGACCTGGTCGATACCGATGTGCAGGAGCTGGTGAACCGTCTCTGGCAAAGCCAGCATGTTGAGCTGAACATGCATTGCTCGCTGCTATTTGATCCCTCTAGCGACATCGTCTTTGATACTGGAAAGCCCCTGCCCCAGCACAGTAACGGCATGGTGTTTGAAGTGACGAGCCGAGAAGGCACCCTCCTGCTTTCGGAGACCTATTTCTCCATCGGCGGGGGCTTCATCAATACTCTGGCCGAGATAGACCAGCTACAGGCTCCCCTGAGATTTGCCGCAGTTGATGCATCAACATATCCCTTCGATTCAGCCAACAGTTTGCTTGCACTCGCTGACAAGCATCAGCTCACTGTCGCTCGAATGAAGTGGTTGAACGAGCTTGAGCATCTGGAAGAAAGCGACCTTATTGCCGGGCTGGACAACATTTGGCGGGCCATGCGGACCTGCGTCGAGGGTGGCTTGGCCACAGAGGGCGTGCTGCCGGGTGGCCTGGATATTCCTCGGCGTGCCAAGGGGCTTTATGACGGCATACAGACCGCCCCGGAGACGGCGAATATAAACGATTGGCTGTGCGCCTATGCCATGGCTGTCAACGAGGAAAACGCCGCCGGCAATATGGTCGTGACAGCGCCCACCAACGGAGCGGCGGGCGTCATACCGGCCGTACTTTATTACTTTGTGACCCACGAAAAGGGCACTCAGCAGCAGGTACGGGACTTTCTGCTGACGGCCAGCGCCATTGGCGGGCTGATCAAACAACGCAGCTCGATCTCCGGCGCCGAAGTTGGTTGCCAGGGGGAAGTCGGCTCTGCGGCTGCGATGGCCGCCGCCGGCTTGTGCGAAGTGCGCGGCGGCACTCCCAGGCAAGTGGAGAACGCCGCCGAGATTGCGCTTGAGCATCACCTGGGCATGACCTGCGATCCGGTTAAAGGGCTGGTGCAGGTGCCCTGCATTGAGCGTAACGGTTTTGGCGCCATCAAGGCCTATGCCGCCGCCTCCCTGGCGCTGCGCGGCGACGGCAAGCACTTCATGCCGCTGGATAACTGCATCGAGGCGATGCGCAAAACCGGGCTGGAAATGTCCTACAAGTACAAGGAAACCTCCCTTGGTGGGCTCGCGGTCAGTATCACCGAGTGCTGAAGAAACCAGGAGTCTAGCGCAAATCATGAAAGTCATACCTACCTAAGCCTGGGTCCCCTGCCCTCGTCTATGCTAGGACAAAGATAACCTGGGCCTGGGAGCAAGTAATGACCGACGCATATCAAACCAATACCAAGGTGCAATGGAATTGGGGCAATGGCACAGCCGACGGCTATGTGCGGGGCTTTTTCCGGGAGAAAATTACCCGTACTATCAAGGGTTCAGAGGTGACTCGAGATGCCACCGACGATAACCCCGCGTACCTGATCGAGCAGGATGACGGTGACGAAGTGCTCAAGCTGCATTCGGAAGTGCGCAAAAATTGAGGAGAGGCATAGCATACCCATAACCGGGCTGCGCCGTGTCAGCGTCGCGAGGCACGCACATCAAGGTAGTCGCGCTGGATCGCCGTTTCCAGCGCATTGACCGCGCTGACCAATTCGTCATAGGTTTCCCTGAAGCCACGTAAAGCGGCTATCTGCTCGCTATCGGGTGCTTTGCCGTGGGAACTGTTGGTGATATCAGTGAGGCAGCAAAGATAGTTTTTCCGCGCCTGTGCGACCATCGTCAGCATCGGATTGAGCGCTTCCAGGCTTAGTTCCGGGATAGCGGGATTGATGATACTGCGGTTTATTTCCCGGCGCTGTTTCTCCAGCTCCAGAAGCAGGCGGTTGTTGTCGAGCGCCATATGTTCACCTTCCAGTTAACGGACCCTACTGATACTGGGCCTGCAGCATTTCGAGAATCACGTGCGGCGGCTGCGGGCGGCTGAAGAGGTAGCCCTGAAAGCCCGCGCAACCGAGCTCTACGAGCACCTGCAGTTGCTCTTGATGTTCGATCCCCTCGGCGACGACATTGAGATTCAGTGCGTTAGCCAGCAACAAAATGACCTCAACGATCGAACGACTTTCCGAGTTACTGAACAGCGTACTGACGAAACTCAGGTCAATTTTCAGTTCATCAATGGGTAGCTGTCGAAGATAGGACAACGACGAATAGCCCGTTCCGAAATCGTCGAGGGAGAAGCGCACGCCCATTGTTCGAATGCCCTCCATCTGTTCGATGCTGGCTTCAATACTCTCGGCAATGACGGTTTCGGTGATTTCAAGCATCAACATAGATGCCGGCAGGCCGGTCTGCGCCAGCGCATTTGCTACCTTTTCGGGGAAGTTGGCTATCGCCAACTGGCTCTGGCTGACATTTACCGAAAGGGTCCAGTTATCCATCGCGAACTGCTTGCGCCAGCGGTTCATCTGCTCGCAGGCTTTCACCAGGATCTGATCGCTCAGAGGCACTATCAGGTTCTTTCTCTCGGCCAGCCCGATGAAATTGAAGGGGTCAAGCATGCCGCGCTCGGGATGATGCCAGCGGGCGAGCGCTTCAAACCCGATAAAGGTGCCATTGCAATCGACCTTGGGCTGAAACCAGGGGACGATCTCGCCTTCAGTCAGAAGCGCCCTGTTCAGGTCTGCCGTGAGTTGATGCTCCTCTACCAGCTCCTGCTGCATAACCTCGTCAAACAGACTGATGTTGTTCTTGCCTTTTTTCTTGGCATCGTACATTGCGATGTCAGCCATCCTCATCAACTCACTTGGGCTGACAGAATCATCGTTGAAAAGCACAAAGCCAAGACTGGTCGAGATAGGCGGCCCATGTCCCAGCGTCTCCGATGGTAGCGCTGCCGCGGCCAGCAGTTGTTCCGCCATGCTGATAACTTCGTCAAGGGCTGCCTGGTATAGCCGATGCCTGGTACCGACCACCACCAGGAATTCGTCACCGCCTAGTCTGGAAATCGAGTGGTGGTCTCCCAGAACCTTGGCAAAGCGGTTGGAGATCTCCACCAGCAGCTGATCACCATCACGATGGCCCAGCGTGTCATTGATCGATTTGAAATCATCCAGATCGGTCAGCATCACCGCGCCGAAGTAGCCGCTCTCCGCACAGTTGCGCAGGCATTGTTCCAGCCTCTTGGTGATCATGCTGCGGTTGGGTAGATTGGTCAGGTGGTCGAAATATGCCAGGTGCTCGATTTCTTCCTGGTGCTTTTTCTGCTCCGAAATATCCCTGACGATCGCTATGAACCGGGCTGGCTCGTCTTCCAGCTTGACGTACTGCAAGGCAATGTCGACAGGAAGATCATGACCTTCCTTGTGTCGATGCACCGTCTGAAAATTCAGCCGCCGCACCTTGCCTTCCTTCAAGGGCGCCACCATCTCCCTGAATGCGGGTTCAGGGATAAGAGGCTTTACGTCGTAGGGATGCAGTTCCAGAAGCTCGCTCCGACTGTAGCCCAGTTGATCAAGAGCGCCCTGGTTGACGTAGAAAAACTGAAGGGTTTCCGCATCAAACATGAAGACGCAATCCAGCGTGCTATCGAGCGTCCTGCGAAAGCGTTTGAGATTCAGCCTGGCCTCTTCGCTTTCGGTGATGTCCTGCAGGGCCGCGACCAGCAGACGTTCAGAACCCACAGAAGTTTCTGTGATCGCTATTTGTAGGGTAAAGCGTGTTCCATCAGCCCTGAGGCCCTGAACGGCCCGCAGATTACCCATGATTTTGCCGGTGGTTTTGCCATCAGCATGGTCCTGCATATACCCAGGGTGATGATGGGCAACTTCCGGCGGCATGAGCTTGGTGATGGATTCGCCGATCAGTTCGCTTTCGGTATATCCGAACATTCTCTCCAAAGCCGGATTGACGCTCTGGATGCGGCCTTTAAGGTCCGTCATGACCACCGCGTCGTAGAGCGTGTTCAGGATTGCTCGATTGATATTGAAGCTATGTTCAAGCGCTTGCTGGCTGAGATCTTCCGATGTGCCGGCGGAGATAAACTGTTCAGCAAGCTGGGCAATGCGGGGCAGGGTCTCTTCCTTCGGAACCTCGCTGTGCTTTGCAGCGACGCTGAGTGCAACGACCATGCCCTGGTGATCGCCCCTGCCGTTGAACAGGTTTACCGCTTTAAGGGTTCTCGCTGTGACGTAGGTGGCTCCGGTGGTTTCTCCGCTTAATACGGCAACCGTCTCCTGCAACTCAACCTTGATCAGCTCCCGGGAATTCCTGTCGATGAGCTCCTTCGCGGCTTGCAGATAAGATCTGATTTCCGCAGCTTCTGCGGGCGTATGTATGACGGGATCAAGAGACTCACCCAATACCAAAGCAAGCCACTTGTTATTGCTGGTGCTGGCAGAAAGCTCAAACAGATCAGCGATGGCTTGCCTGATTTTATGGTTCATACATCGCACCTTATCCTTGATTTTGTCCGGTACGCTGGTAGCTGGAGCCCAATATAGACCATACAACGGAAAACTGATTACCGGGTAAGAATTTGCGAAGATGAGGGACATACCTGGTGGGGTCGAGCACGGCAGTTAGAGACCCAGATACTCAGCAATGAGAAATGCTTCGCCGGGCCCTTCGTGGTTGCCGAAATAGCTCACCGGCTCTCGGGTATCGTTTTCGATATACCCTACTTCGCAATCGATACCGTACTGGCGGGCAAGGCCGTTGAACAGGTCTACCGGGGGATTGAGGTGTATGTTCTTTTTGACCTGTTGCGTGATGCCCAGCTGCCAGTCTTCTGGATCGTCGCTTTCGCATTCATTTATCAGGGCAACGTGGGTTGCTTCACTGGCATCAACATAGGCTTGCAGGGCCGTTTGCAGGTCTGGCAGATTCTGTCGCAGCTTCTTTTCCTGTTTTTCATCAAGGCGGTCGCAAGCGACGAGAATGTATATAAGCATCTGATTTTCTCAAGTTAACTTTAGCGCTTTCAGTGTACACGCTGTCGTCAGCCGGGAGAGGGTGTCACATGAACGGGTTGTAATCTGCATGCTGCAGGTTGTGACCAGGATCACTGCTTTCATCCTTGGGATGCTGGATCTCGGTCACTCGAATGTCGTGAACCTGTGACGCCTCCGCGCCGTCATGCCGCGAGAGTATGTGTTCACGTGCCGCCTCGTCGCTCAAGGCTGGTTGATCCAGTTCAAGCTCGAAGGAACCTGGATCGTTGTTCAGCACGTAGCCAACCAGGAAGAAATATTTCTTGGCCATATGTGTTCTCCAGTCGAATTGATGTATCCGATAGACCTCACCTGCCCCGCATTAAGTTCCCCAGACCTTGGGCAAACTTCGCCCCGCCCCCAGACCAATGGGCTTGCCAGCTCGCGGTTGCCAGAGGCACTATGCTGGGAACTGCTCACAACGCAGCCTTCCATAGCAGCACGGACGCTCTCTTGCTTTCTCAGCGTCCCCACGCTTTGGCGTCTCTGCGATGTGTTCGGCTACGTGAATTCGTCGATGGAATACCGGTAGTACGTGGCTTGATCTGCAGAGCTTTCTGAACGGGCGTAGCCGCTGTCGAATTGTTTGGATGCGGCGTTCCCATCTGATTCCTCCTGGCCGATATAAAGGCGCATGCCATGTCGATTCATGCTGCAAACCGGCGACCAGTCGCCCGAATAATACCCCTTCTTTTCTCATCGCTGTTTTTGCTGAATGGCTGTTCGGACCAGAGCAATGAACCGACCACGGGCTCGCCCGCACCTGTGACCGCGCCCGTCCCCGCAACTGAACCGTCTCCGGTGATTGTGGCCATCGAAAGCCCTTCGGCGCACGGCGCACATCAGGAAGCTCATTCTCCTGATGGCAGCGCGGTGCCAAGTACCGACGGTGGTTTAGTCGCAGGCACCAAGGCCAGCGGGGGCACTGCGGCCCAAGGGCGCGCAGATCGGATCGAAGCATACCGCGTAGTGCTTGCCGCAGATGAGACCATACGCATCCCAGGCACGCCAGGCGAGCTACGTGTATGGATTGGCGGGCAGGACTACCATCCCGTTTTTGCTGAGGACATGGTGGAGGACGAGACCACGGTACCGGCAGTTGGGGAATCGGCGACCGTGCAGCCATTTGCCCCCGGCTTCGAGATAGAGCCAGAGGAAACCCAGTGCATCCGCATACACCCGTCTGGATCCGAGGTGCGCTTCAGGTTGATACCAGTCGAACAAGGCGAATTTGAAGTGGGCGCCAACGTATTTTTCTTCGATTCGCCGGGCTGTACCGGATCGCCAATCCCCAAGACCGCTGCCACCCTCAAGGTACAGGTGGAAGTGGACCCCCAGAAGATCCTGATTGGTAAGGCTCTCCAGCTCTGGGACATTCTCTGGGAGAAATTCGTTGAATTCTGGGCTGCCGTGGTGGCGATCTTCTTTGGTGTGTTGCTGTTTCTGATCCGCGGCAGATTAAAGCAATGGCTTGGCTATGAGGACAAATGATTTATCTGCCCGCTCCCTGCCAACGCGCATTAACGAGCGCATCTGACCTGCCGTGCAGATGCGTTCGATGATAGCGGCACCGTCAACCCAGGTTGACCACCACACGGCCGACCATTTTGCCGCCCAGAATGCGTTCCATCTCGGCGGGCAGGTCGTCAATGCCCACTTCGTGCTCCAACTCACTGAGGTCGGTTTTCCACTGCAGTGACAAGCGGTCCCACATGGACGCCTTGACCACCAGGGGCTGCTCGACCGAGTCCACACCCAGCAGGTTGACGTTCCGCAGGATAAACGGCAGCACGCTGCCATTGAACTGAGTACCGGCGGTCAGACCGCAGGTAACGACACTGGCGCCGTAACGCAGGGATTTGACCACGTTGAAAAGAATATCGCCGCCCACCGTATCCACCGCGCCGGCCCACTGCTCCTTGAGCATGGGTCTTTCCTTGCCAGCTTCCAGCGCCGAGCGCTCGACGATCTGCTTGGCGCCGAGCTTGCGCAGGAAATCTGCCTCCAGGGCCTTGCCGGTAGCCGCGGCCACGTCATAACCCAGGGTCGCGAGCATAGCGACGGCGATACTGCCGACCCCGCCAGTGGCGCCCGTGACTAGAACCGTACCGTGCTCAGGCGCCAGACCGGCCTGCTCGAGCTTGTCGATACACAGCGCGGCGGTCAGACCGGCCGTGCCTAGCAACATGCTGTCGCGCAAAGATAGGCCTTCAGGACGCTTGAGGACCCAGGCAGCGGGCACACGAATGTACTGACCGTAACCGCCGGCCGTGTTCATGCCCAGGTCGTAACCGGTGACGATGACCTCATCGCCGATATTCAACTCAGGCACCGAGGAGGCTTCGACCACACCGGCCGCATCAATACCTGGAGTATGCGGGTACTGCTTGGTGACACCCTTGTTGCCCGATGCGGACAGGGCGTCCTTGAAATTCAGCGAGGAATACCTGACGCGGATCAGCACTTCCCCAGCGGGCAGGTCATCGACATGCCGGGTGACAACACGGGACGTGTATTTGCCGCCTTCTTCACTGACGACCAGAGCCTTGAATTCGGACATGGTGTTCTCCTACCAGAAACGCTGGTTATGAAAGCGGGACGCCCAGGTCAGCAGCAGGCGATCGGCCATGGCACTCATACCCG
>Ga0105358_10001764_pt1 | contig 11507 bp, 13 predicted proteins | sample GOMGulsemesocosm_5_FD_83509 | JGI IMG/M metagenome (GOLD analysis project Ga0105358, IMG submission 83509) | Methane-oxidizing microbial communities from mesocosms in the Gulf of Mexico - GOM15C Gulf of Mexico | ecosystem: Environmental > Aquatic > Marine > Cold seeps | place: Gulf of Mexico...
CGTGCCTTTTGACTATAACCACCCCAATGCTTTTCACCGAGTCCATAGCCATTCGCCAACACTAAATCGCCCACTGCGTATTTATCAGATGTCGACTCCAGTACCGTACCAGCTAAATCTATGCCACATACCATTGGCAAGCGCTTGCAAATAGGGCTTTTACCGGACACGGCCAAACCATCTTTGAAATTTAAGGACGAATAGGCTACGTCAATTAACACATCTTCATCGGGTAAATCCGCCAGCGTTAACTGTTGTAATTGACCTTTCGTTTTGCCCTCAACCTTAGTCGCTACTATTGCATTAAATCTTTCAGACATTGCCTTATTCTCCTTTAAATTTTTTCTATTATTGTACACTCATCCTCATACAGGATAAGTTTCATCGAACAAGCCACACCGCTTAATAACTCGGCTATAAAAGAAGGCTTTTTGCTTGCTCGTTAAGCGGCTCAACGTTAACATTAATTTTTTCAATATGAATAGTATTTTAGTGAAAACACAGCTTTTATTTACCGCCCTGCTATCGCTAGTGCTTAGCACCTCAATTCATGCCGATGAGCCCTTACGACTTGCCACCACGACCAGTACCGAAAATAGCGGCTTATTAGCCGAACTGTTGCCGGCCTTCAGCAAACACACGGGGATTAATGTCGACGTTATTGCCGTTGGTACAGGCAAGGCATTACAAATAGCAAGAAGTGGTGATACCGATGTCGTGATGGTTCATGCAAGACAAGCCGAAGATGTTTTTATTGCGGAAGGCTTTGGTGTTAACCGGCGTGACGTCATGGAAAATGACTTCGTCATCATCGGTCCGGCAAACGATCCTGCCAACATTAACGGTAAAAAAAGCACACTCGGCGCACTTAAAAAGATTGCAGCTCATCAAGCGACCTTTATTTCTCGTGGCGACAATTCTGGCACCCACAAAAAAGAACGGTCAATTTGGAAACATGCCAACATACAACCTAGTGGTGACTGGTACAAAGAAGTAGGCCAAGGCATGGGGAAAGTATTATTAATGGCTAACGAGCTAAGCGCCTACACGTTAACTGACCGCGGCACATGGCTAGCCTATAAAGACAAACTATCGCTTAAAATTCTTAATGATGGCGGCGTACTACTAAAAAACCCTTATGGCATTATTGCTGTTAACCCAGCCTTGCATAAAGACATTCAGTACATTAAAGCCATGGCTTTAATCGCTTGGATAACCTCACCTGTTGGGCAGTCTCTAATCGATACTTTCCAAAAGAGTGGGCAACGCCTGTTTTACCCAACGGCCATTAAAGACGTCATAAGCAATGAATGACCTAAGCCAGGCAAGCGTATCCGCCTTTCAATTATTGCTCAGTGGTAATAGTGATATTTGGGAAATCATCTCGTTATCTTTTGGCGTCTCGTTTTCGGCCATTTTAATAGCGACACCGATTGCCTTGATCATTGCTTTTTTTCTCGCTTTTTTCCAATTCCCATTTCGCAGGGCCATCATTTCTTTATTCAATACATTTATGTCAATCCCAGCCGTGATCATCGGCTTAACGCTGTACCTGATTTTATCTCGCAGTGGCCCGCTGGGGGATTTAAGACTTTTATTTACCAGCAAAGCCATGATCATTGGACAAGTTATGCTGAGTTTCCCCTTATTGGTTGCCATGGCCCACGCCTCTTTTCAAGCAGCCGATCGACGCGCATGGGAGACCGCCATTACCTTAGGTGCGAAGCCTTGGAGAGCCTTTTTTACGCTGATGCATGAAGTGCGCTTTGGGTTAATTGCCGCTGTTGTTGCGGGTTTTGGGCGAGTAGTGGCTGAAATCGGCTCGTCTATGATGGTTGGTGGAAATATCCTTCACGCAACGCGCAACATTCCCACCGCCATTGCCTTAGAAACAAGCAAAGGCGAGTTTGCTCAAGGCATTGCTCTGGGCATGGTCTTACTCGTGCTATCCTTAAGTTTGAATGCCGGTGTATCCATCTTTCAAGGTAAGGGCGAACTGTAAGCATGAGCAACTTAATCGACTATAAGAACATCACGATTACTTTGTCAGGAAAATCGATTCTAGACATCGACCACCTAACCGTGCAGGCCCATCAATGCACCTTGCTAACAGGTAAAAATGGCTCGGGCAAAACCACCTTATTCAAGATTATGAGCGGCCTATTAAAGCCGAAATCTACCCACATTCATTACCAGGGTTTGGATATGTCTTGGCAACAAGCTAAACCCTATATCCAAAAAGATATTATTTATTTACATCAACAACCCTATTTGTTTGATGCCAGTGTCGCCGATAACATTGCTTACGGCTTATACCGGTCGGGTGAAAACAAAGCGAACGCTCACCAAAAAGTGATGCAAGCCTTAGATTGGGCCGACCTATCGCACCTTGCCCACCGTCCAGCAAAAAAATTATCGGGCGGTGAAAAGCAACGCGTTGCGCTCACTCGCGCGCGTATTTTATCGCCGCGGCTCTTATTACTTGACGAGCCAACCGCTAGCATGGATACCGATGCAAAACAGCAAACTAGCCTCTTATTACAACGACTCAAAGCCGAAGGCATTACGATTATGATCAGCAGTCACGAAACACATACTGTGGAGCATATTGCCGACCGCCACTTGCACATTGAAAATGGCCAAATCAACGTCATTAAACGCCCTACTCATTCAGATAAAGTGACCATATTAAATCCAGCAAAGAACAACTCATAAGATGACCACCTTAAACGTACAAAACAGTTGCGACGATGAAAATGAGCAAGGCACATTAACGGTCGAAAACGCCCTACACCATATGTTAAGCGCCGTATCAGAACGAACCGGCGGTGAACAGGTTCACTTAACAACTGCCGTTGATAGAGTTCTCGACAAATCCATCGTTTCACCCATCAACGTCCCTTCGCATCGTAATGCAGCGGTTGATGGATATGCCATGATGCAAGCAGACCTACCGGCGAGCGGCGAAATAGCTAGGCTGAGCATTGTTGGCCGCGTCGTTGCTGGCCACCCCCATAAAGGCGATTTACAAGCAGGCGATTGTATTCAGATAATGACCGGTGCCCAAATGCCCGACTTGGCCGACACCGTCATTATGCAAGAACACGTGGAAGTTCACGGCAACAAAATTCATATCGATGCTCGTCATAATGCCGGTCAAAACGTTCGGCAAGCAGGTGAAGATATCCAAAGCGGTCAAACAATTTTACAAGCCGGCACCAAATTAACGCCACCGCAAATTGGCTTAATAGCATCACTGGGTATCGCAGAATTTCAGGTGAAAACACCTTTAGTCGTCGCCGTGTTTTCAACCGGCGATGAAGTGCTGAGTATTGGTGATGCGCCACGCGAAGGTTGTATCTACGACAGTAATCGCTACAGCATCATGTCGGCATTAAAGAAAATAGGTTGCAGCGTTTTAGACATGGGGGTCATCGCTGATGAGCCTGATAAATTACGCAACGCATTTGAGCTGGCATCAAAAAGCGCCGATGTCATTTTTACCTCTGGTGGGGTCTCGGTTGGTGAAGCTGATTACACCAAACAAGTGCTGTCAGAGGCCGGCTCAATTAACTTTTGGAAAGTTGCGATGAAACCGGGACGGCCCATCGCCTTTGGCAACATTGGCGACGCAATATTCTTTGGTTTACCCGGCAACCCGGTTGCCGTCATGGTCACCTTTTATCAGTTTGCTTTGCCGTGCTTACAAAAAATGATGGGGCTAACAACACCTTTGATAGCGCCAATGATTAAGGCTAAGTGTACTCAGTCGATTCGTAAAATTTCAGGTCGCACAGAATTTCAACGCGGCATTTTATCAAAAGGGATTGACGACGAATGGCAAGTTAGCACAACTGGCCAACAGGGCTCGGGGATTTTAAAATCCATGAGTGACGCCAACGCCTTTATCATTCTTGAACACGAGCGATCATCCATCAAAGAAGGTGAATGGGTGCAAGTACAACCCTTTTCCGCACTCTTCTGATACCGCCAACTCACACATTTACTTTGATTCAAGCTTGACTAGCCTGCTTTAAGGTTTTATCAATAATTGACTTGAATGAATGGCGTTGATTGACCAATTCTTTCCCCTCTTTCTTGGCCAGCCCCGAATTTCAACCCGCCGACCTTTATAACGGGCGAGTTCAGGAAAATACCGCTTATTAGCCACACTAATCCAAACATATGTTGTTGTATTCAGCCACAGTTTACTGCCTTTCTTTGAGTGCGATACTTTCTGAACTCGCGCATAAAACCGCCCCCATGTTGTTAGTTTCTTATCTGCAATAAGCTCCACTTTCTTAGCCTGATAAGGCTCTAGCGCCCAAAGCCCTAGCCGACTTTTTTCAGCTTGATGTTGCGCTAACTGGAGACGCTTTGCGTATTTAAGGTTTGGCGGGTGAAGACTTAAGGTAGCCACACCACGACGAACCAGCGCTAAATTAATATGCTGCCCATCTTCTAAAAAGATATATGCCAGCGTTCGCCCATAATGGTCTTCTCTTTCAATATCTCGCTCTATATAAACCTTTTTATGTAGAACTAGCGTCTTTAAGTACTCTTTTGCGGTCACTGCTCCGGCTTCACTTGGCTTACCGCGATAACCTATTTCCGGCGTATTAATACCCAAGAAACGAACTTTCTGCCCACCCAATAAAACGACGGTATCACCATCAATAACGCTAACAACTTTAATTAATTTTTTAGCATATGCATTGGAGTTATGCCCAAAAGCCAACAATAAAAACATCAGGAGCAAGAATCCATTTACGTGAGTTCGATCACTCTGCCTTACTATTATTTGTTTTTTAACCTGATCAATTAACATGTTGCGCCATTCGTTAGCCTATAATTAACGCCGCTATAGTGGTATCCATAGCCATTATTTTTTACGCTTAATCATAACAGGTAGGTTTACGTTGTACTCGCGCATACGAAACAGGCTCAAAAACTTCATAAATAACCAACAAAGCAGCGTACTGTGCGGTGGTTTAAAAGGTATTGAAAAGGAAAGTTTACGCGTAAACCCTCAAGGAAAAATTTCTCAAACACCCCACCCTAAAGGGCTTGGTTCGGCACTAACAAACCCCTACATCACCACCGATTACTCAGAAGCATTACTTGAGTTTATTACACCGCCTTTTAGCAAGGCAGCTGAAACATTAAATTTCATGGAAGCCGTGCATTCTTATACCTATCAACATTTGGGTGATGAAATGCTTTGGGGAACGAGCATGCCGTGCCTTGTTGACGGCGACATGAGTATCCCAATCGCGAATTACGGTGATTCAAATATCGGAAAGATGAAACACGTATATCGCATTGGCTTATGGCACCGCTATGGCAGAAGTATGCAAGCGATTGCTGGTATACATTTTAATTATTCCTTACCGGAAAAATTTTGGCCAATTTATCAGTCAATTGAACAAGATACACAGACTGAACAAGATTTCATTTCTCAATCCTACATGGATATGACCCGCAACCTACACCGTTATGGCTGGTTGGTTTTATACCTGTTTGGAGCATCACCTGCAATTTGTAAATCATTCGTTAAAGGGCAGAGCCACTTATTTGAGGAATTTGACCAAGGAACGCTCTATAAGCCCTACTGCACGTCTTTAAGAATGAGCGATATTGGCTATAAGAACGACAGTCAATCCGACATCAATATTTCATATAACAGCCTTGATGATTATCTCAGCCGATTAGTGGCCGCAACACAAACACCTACCGCTGACTATGAAAAATTAGGCATCAAAGATAATGCTGGGCAACACCAACAGCTTAACGCCAATATTTTACAAATTGAAAACGAGTATTACAGCAACGTACGACCAAAACAGCTGACTAAATCAGGTGAACGCCCTAGTGAAGCGTTAAAAAAACGAGGCGTTCGTTATGTTGAATTACGCTCAGTTGACTTAAACCCTTTTGACCCTGCCGGCATCAGTGAACAACAACTGTGTTTTTTAGAAGCCTTTATGATTTTCTGTTTATTAACAGACAGCCCATCACTATCAGCTGAGGATAAAGCCTGCGTTGATAAAAATCTAACACTGGTCGCGTCAGAAGGACGTAAAGATGGCTTATTACTGCGTCGTCAAGGAGAGTCTGTTAGTTTGAAAACTTGGGGCTTAGAGATCTGCCAGGAAATGCTAGATCTCTGCAATATTCTTGATGCAGACGATACATCGAAACCATACACAGCATCCCTTAATGCGCAAATAGCCAAATTAAATAATGTAGAACTCACCCCATCTGCAATGGTTTTAAAATCCATGAAGGAACAGAACCTGCCCTTCTTCAAGTTCGCTATGCAGCAAGCAAATAAGCATCATGAACTCTTTAACAAAAGAAACTTAGCGGATGAACAACAGCGGTGTTTTGAACAAGCTAGCCAACAATCAATCAAAGAACAACGCCTTATAGAAGAAAGCGACACGATAGACTTTGATCAGTTCCTACAACACTACTTCTCTCAAACTTAACAATTATCCAGTAATTAACACATCAGCTTTACTGTTGCTGAGCACCATTACTTCTATTGATATCTCAATTTAGAATTTTTGAAATATACGATGTTTGTTACACTTAATCCAACAAAAAACTGTAATCAATGGCATGAACATTCAAACACTGCAAGATCAACTCGATAATAAACAACCCCGAGAGATTCTTAAGACAATTTACGCTAGTAATAACAACCTAGCTATTTCATTCAGTGGCGCCGAAGATGTCGTACTAATAGATATGGCGTGTAAACTTGGGCTAGAGCCAAGTGTCTTCACCTTAGATACAGGGCGCCTACACCCAGAAACATACCAGTTCATTCAAACTGTGATGGATCATTACAAGATTCAAATAACCGTACTATCGCCAAACCAAGTTAGCTTAGAAAAGATGACCGCAGAGAAAGGTTTATTTAGCTTTTATCAAGACGGCCATAAGGAATGTTGTGGCATTAGAAAGGTAGAACCTCTAAAGCGGCATCTAACGACTTTATCCGGTTGGATTACAGGGCAACGCCGAGATCAAAGTAAGGCTACTCGTGATAGCCTCCCTATTGTAGAAATAGATTCTGCGTTTGAAGGCATAGAAGGTGAACTACTAAAGTTTAACCCCTTGTGTCACTGGAGTTCTGAAGAGGTATGGTCGTATATCCGTGCACTTGAAATACCATTTAACCCATTACACAACAAGGGATTTATTAGCATTGGTTGCGAGCCATGCACGCGCCCAACTCTGCCCCACCAAGATCCCAGAGAAGGTCGCTGGTGGTGGGAAGAAGCCGATAGTAAAGAATGCGGCCTACATTCTAGTTTAACAAAACCAAGTTAATGACTAGTAATGCGGCAAGCTAACGTCATCAAATAACGCATTAATCGCCGTTTGCTCTTTTAGTTGCATTGCCGTATTAATGACATCTTGTGTTAAATGAGGCGCAAATAAACGAATAAATTCATACATATAGCCCCTTAAAAAGGTATCTTTACGGATACCTATCTTGGTCACGCTTTTACCAAATAAGTGGCTCGCATCAAGGGCTACCAAATCTTCATCCAATTTCTCGTCATATGCCATACGAGCAACAATTCCCACACCCAATCCAAGCCGCACATAGGTTTTAATCACATCAGCATCAACGGCTGTTAACGCGACATTTGGGCTAAGGTTTTCAGCCTTAAATGCATCATCAAGTTTAGAGCGGCCGGTAAAACCAAATACATAAGTAATTAAAGGGTGCTGGGCAACCTCCCGTAGAGATAAACGATTAATTTTTGTGAGTTCATGCCCTTTTGGCACCAAAATACAACGATCCCACGAATAACAAGGAAGCATAATCAAGTTATCAAAAAGCTCGATAGCCTCTGTCGCAATAGCTAAATCAACTTTACCTTGTGACACCATTTCTGATATCTGCACAGGCGTGCCCTGTTGAATATCTAAACTAACTTCAGGCATGTCCTGCATAAAAGATTTGATGATCGCTGGCAAAGCATAACGGGCTTGTGTATGCGTTGTAGCAATGGATAATAAACCTTTGCTTTCATCACGATATTCTTTAGCAATATTCTTTATATTTTCCACTTGCATCAGCATTTCACCAGCAATAGAAATAATTTTTTTACCTGCCGGCGTCATATCCGTCAGATGTTTGCCATTACGAGTGAAAATAGGTATTCCTATTTCGTCTTCAAAATACGAATTTGTTTACTTATTCCGGGTTGAGATGTATAAATCGATTCGGCTGTTGCAGAAACATTTAAGTTGTTTTTTGATACTTCCCAAATATAGCGTAATTGCTGTAATTTCATAGTTTCTTATCTTATCTGGTTATAAATATAGAAATATATATTCCTTTTTATTATAAGACGATTGGATTATATTTCAAGCTTATATTCTTATACGGTTTTAATTTGGACTTTCTATACATATTCGCAGGCGCCGCAGTCGGCTTTGTTATTGGCTTAACAGGGGTTGGTGGCGGTTCACTTATGACACCATTATTAGTGCTTGGGTTCAATGTACAACCGGCCATTGCGGTTGGTACTGACTTATTATATGCCGCAATTACCAAAGCAAGTGGAGTTTGGTCACACCAAAGACTCAAAAACATAAATTGGTCTATTGTTAAAAACCTTTGTTTAGGGAGTTTACCGGGCTCTATAGCCTGCATATACATTATTCAATATTTTGAATTATCTGGTGAAGCGTTTGAACATATTATCTCTATAACGCTTGGCTTTATGTTGATACTGACATCCATTGTCATCATCTTTAAAGATACGATAAACAAATACTTCAAAAAACCAGTTAATTACAGCCCAAGCCCCCTTGTAATCATTTGCTTAGGTTTGGTTCTGGGCGTTCTGGTCACCCTATCTTCTGTCGGCGCAGGCGCTATAGGCGGCGCGATACTCTTGTTATTGTACCCTGGCCTACGTACCAGAACTATCATTGGAACTGACATCGCCCATGCCGTTCCATTAACCGCTGTTGCTGGCTTAGGACATTTGCAACTAGGTAATATTGATTTTAATTTACTTTTAAGCCTACTTGTTGGCTCATTACCTGCGATCTATATTGGTGCAATCGTAGGCGAGAAACTTCCCGAGAAGACATTGAAATATATAGTAGCCAGTATTTTACTTATAATTGGTATTAAGTTCGCCATTTAACAATCAAACTTCAAATGCAATAAAGCATTAAATCCCTCCCAAGATTGAATATAATATCAACAGTAACTAAATCAACAAGGAATAAAAAATGACATTTGTCGTAACCGAAGCATGCATAAAATGTAAATACACTGATTGTGTAGACGTCTGCCCAGTGGATTGCTTTCATGAAGGGCCAAACTTTCTAGTCATCGATCCAGATGAATGCATTGATTGCACACTGTGTGAACCAGAATGCCCTGTAGAAGCCATTTATTCAGAAGATGAACTTCCAGAAGGACAAGAAGAGTTTATTAAGATAAATGCTGACTTATCATTAGAGTGGCCAGTAATAACCGATGTTAAAGATGCACCAGAAGATGCCGATGACTGGGCAGACAAGGAAAATAAGCTCGACCACCTTGAAAGATAAAACTTAATCATTGAACATAAAAAAACCGGGTTAAACCCGGTTTTTTTATTTAAGCTTGTAATTGCAATTAAGCTTCAGAAATCTGCTCACTATCCGCAGAATCACGATCAACTAATTCAACAAAAGCCATTGGCGCAGCATCACCTGTTCTGAAACCGCATTTTAAAATCCGTAGGTAGCCACCAGGACGATCTTTATAACGTGGTGCAAGATCATTGAATAGTTTCGTTACGCTATCACGGTCTCTTAAACGAGCGAATATCAAACGACGCTTAGCAACTGAGTCAGTCTTCGAAGCCGTTATAAGAGGCTCAATAAAACGACGTAGTTCCTTTGCTTTAGGTAATGTTGTACGAATGACTTCGTGATCAATTAATGAATTAGCCATATTTTTGAACATGGCCTTACGGTGACTGCTGTTACGATTAAGCTGTCTGCCTGATTTACGATGACGCATAGTTAAATCCTTAAATTAAATTGAAGATACAGCTCTGTCACTAGTAATTAAACTAGATGGCGGCCAATTTTCAAGACGAATACCTAAAGACATACCTTTTGAAGCCAATACATCTTTAATTTCAGTTAGTGATTTCTTACCTAAGTTAGGTGCTTTAAGCAACTCAACTTCAGTACGTTGAATCAAGTCACCAATATAAAATATTTGCTCAGCTTTTAGACAATTTGCAGAACGTACTGTCAACTCAAGGTCATCAACTGGGCGTAAAAGAATTGGATCAAACTCAGGTTCTTTTGGAAGCTCAGGTTCATCAACGATATCTTTTAAATCAACAAAGACAGCAATATGATGATGAAGGATAGTAGCCGCAGCTCTAATCGTTTCTTCAGGATCAATCGTTCCGTTGGTCTCAAGTTCAATAATTAACTTATCTAAGTTTGTACGTTGCTCAACACGGGCTGTATCAACATTGTATGAGATTCTTTTAATAGGACTAAAAGAAGCATCCAGCAATAATGTACCAACCGGTAGGTCTTCATCTTCTTGTTTGCGAGAAGCGGCTGTTTGATAGCCAGATCCACGCTCTACTTTGATAGACATTGATAATTTGCCCTTAGCAGTCAAATTAGCAATAACCAATTCAGGATTGATAATTTCAACATCATGATCAATTTGTATATCAGCAGCCGTTACCTGGCCTTCACCTGATTGCTCGATGGTAAGGTAAGCTTCATCTTTAGCGTTCAAAATGACAGCTAAATTCTTTAAATTTAGAATAATGTCAATAACATCTTCTTGCACACCATCAATTGTTGAGTATTCGTGCAATACACCATCAATCTTAATTTCTGTAACGGCACAACCAGAAATTGATGACAACAACACACGCCTCAAAGCATTTCCAAGTGTATGGCCGTAGCCACGCTCCATAGGTTCAATAGTGACTTTTGAACAAGTAGGAGAAATTGACTGAACTCCTGTAACTTTAGGTTGTAGAAACCCTGAAAGTAGATTTTGCATTATATTTCCTCTTTAAAGATTACTTAGAGTACAGCTCAACAACAAGATGTTCGTTGATTTCAGCAGGCAAGTCAGATCTTTCTGGCTTAGTCTTAAATGTACCTTGCATCTTTTTAATATCAAGTTCGATCCACTCAGGGATTCCACGTTGCTCAACAAATTCTAGAGCTGATTTGATACGATTTTGGTTTTTTGCACTTTCTTTCACTTCAATCACATCGTCTGAATTAACTTGAAATGAAGGAATATTTACACGAACACCGTTAACTACGATTCCGTTATGTCTAACCAGTTGTCTTGCCTCAGATCTAGAAGAAGAGAAACCCATACGGTAGACAACATTATCTAAACGACATTCTAAAAGTTGTAGTAAGTTTTCACCTGTTGAACCTTTAATACGTGCAGCTTCAGCATAGTAACCACGGAATTGCTTTTC
>Ga0105358_10001766_pt1 | contig 11494 bp, 9 predicted proteins | sample GOMGulsemesocosm_5_FD_83509 | JGI IMG/M metagenome (GOLD analysis project Ga0105358, IMG submission 83509) | Methane-oxidizing microbial communities from mesocosms in the Gulf of Mexico - GOM15C Gulf of Mexico | ecosystem: Environmental > Aquatic > Marine > Cold seeps | place: Gulf of Mexico...
CTTCTTTGATGAATGGGTAGAAATTGTCATGCAGGAAGAAGAAAAAGAAACCACCCGGGTTAACATCCAGATAGCCGAAGAAGAACGCTATATGCTGAAAGGCGTAACGGCACGTCGCAAACGTAATCAAAAACGTGTTCGTAAATTGGCCGATCTGCGTGAAACAAAACGCAACCATGTCAAAACACAAGGCACCGCAAAACTGCAACTTGAAAGCGGATCATCTTCTGGCAAAAAAGTTATTGAAGCCACCGATATCACCAAAAAATTCGGTGATAAAGTCATCTGTGAAAACTTTTCTACGCGTATTATGCGCGGTGATAAAATCGGCCTTCTGGGACCAAATGGTGCTGGTAAAACAACCTTGTTGAAAATGTTAACAGGTAAGTTGGAAGCCGACAGCGGTAAAATTGAAATCGGCACGAACTTAACGGCTGCTTATTTCGACCAAAAACGCGACAACCTGCCGCAAGATGTCACATGCTGGGATTATTTGGCTGATATGGGTGGCGATCAAATCATCGTCCATGATCAACCGCGCCATGTGGTCACCTATATGCGCGAATTCTTATTCCAAGAACGCCAAGCCCGCCAACCCATTCATGCTCTTTCCGGCGGCGAGAAAAACAGATTGATGTTGGCAAAACTGCTCGCAAGTCCAACAAATTTCTTGGTCCTTGATGAACCAACCAACGATTTGGATATGGAAACACTCGACCTGTTACAAGAAGTTTTGGCCGATTATGACGGTACGCTTTTAATCGTCAGCCATGATCGTGATTTCTTGGATCGGGTTGTGACATCCACAATCGCGGTTGAAGGTGATGGCGATGTGCAAGAATTCCCAGGGGGGTATGAAGATTATATGCGCCAACGCACGGGCGCCCCTGTTGAAGTTGCTGTCAAAGCGAAGCTCAGTGGCAAGCCAAAAGCAGCCAATAAAAAATCAAAGCGTAAACTGACATATAAACACCAGCATGAGCTGGAAACTTTACCCAAGACAATGGAATCCTTGGCTTCGGAAAAAGTAAAACTGGAACGTAAATTAGAAGACCCAAAGCTGTTCAGCCGAAAACCAGATGAATTCCAGAAAACCAGCGACCGCTTGGTCAAAGTCATAAAAGAAATTGACGCATCAGAGGAACGCTGGCTTGAACTGGAAATGATGGTTGAGGAATTGAACTCTTAAGCGGCAACTGCTGTTTCAATGGCCTCAACTGCATCTGCCACACCTTTTGCGGCCATTTCTTCACCCATAGCCATGCCATTGGCTTGGATCAATTGCACATTGTTTATACCAAAGAAAGCCATGACAGTTTTCATATAAGGTAAAACAAAATCTAATTCTGAATATCCACTTTCTGAATAATCACCGCCGCGCGTCGTAAGCACATAAACAGGTTTGTCTGCTAATAATCCCACAGGGCCGTTTTCTGTATATTTGAAAGTTTCACCTGCACGTGCCAATTGATCGATATAAGCTTTGAGCGTAGATGGAATACCAAACGTATACATGGGAACGCCGATCACGATCGCATCCGCATCTTTAAACGGTCCGACTAAGGCGTCAGAGCGTTCAATATGGGCAATTTGTTCTGGGCTTCTATCTTGAGCCGCTGTGAAAAATGAGCCAAATATTTCGCTATCAAGATGGGGCAGCTTTAACTCATCAACATCAACTTCAATGATCTCAGCATCAGAATGCTTGGCTTGGTATTTTTCAACAAATGTCGCTGTCAATTTACGCGAAACTGAATTTTTGCCATTAAGGCTAGAATTTATCACAAGTAGTTTAGTCATGTTTAGGTCTCTTTCTTCAACAGATAAGGGAATGATTGATCTGTGAAAGAACTTAAACACTTTCATAAAAACTGACAATTGCGCCATTTTGAAAATGATTGTTTCAAAATTGGTCGCAATTGCCACTTCAGCTTTTTATATTTTTTCACCTTCTGCCCGTAGAATCATCCCGAATAAATCACGAGTATCATCAGGGTCAGCTAGCAAATCCAAATCAACATAGCTTCCGGTTCGAACCAATTGATCCCGAATATAGCGCAAGGCAGAAAAATCTTCGGTCGCAAAACCAACACTGTCATACAGTGTAATTTGCTCGTCACTTGTGCGCCCTTCAGCCGCCCCCGTCATCACTTCCCATACTTCCGTTACAGGGTGATCTGCATCTAATTGTTGGATTTCGCCTTCGATGCGTGTTTGGGGTGGGTATTCCACAAAGATACTTGAACGCAGTAAAATATCACGGTGTAATTCTGTCTTACCCGGACAATCACCACCAATCGCATTAATGTGAATGCCTGACCCGACCATGTTATCTGTCAAAATTGTTGCACATTGCTTATCGGCCGTACAGGTCGTGATGATGCCAGCGCCTTCAACCGCTTCTTCAGAAGTCGAACAAGCAATCGCTTTAATTCCTTGATTGGCAAGATTCTTCACAGCTTTTTTGGTTGCTGCAGGATCAATATCATACAATTTTACAGTTTCAATGCCACAGATGGTCTTAAAGGCCAATGCTTGGAATTCACATTGTGCACCGTTACCAATCATCGCCATTGTTTTAGCACCTTTTGGCGCAAGGTACTTTGCTACCACAGCCGACGTGGCTGCTGTGCGCAAAGCTGTTAAAATGGTCATTTCTGACAATAAAACAGGATATCCGTTTGATACATTTGAAAGCACACCAAATGCGGTGACTGTTTGGAAACCTTCTGCTTGGTTTTTAGGGTGTCCATTAACATATTTAAAACCATACACTTCGCCATCAGACGTTGGCATAAGTTCAATAACGCCTTCTTTGGAATGCGCAGCCACACGAGGCGTTTTATCAAAAAGTTCCCAACGTTTAAAATCATCTTCGATATAAACAGCCAGTTCTGCCAGCAACGTTTCCAAACCAATATTGTTAATGATTTTCATCATGTCATCAACACTGACAAAAGGCACCATCGCAAGTTTTGAAGGCGAAAGGTTAGTCATATTATTCTCCAAAGTAGGGGCCTTAGCCCAAGACGTTACGGCCCAAAAGGCTCGCGGTCAGATCAATTAATAAATGGGCTGTGCGGCTTTTTTCATCCAGCAAAGGGTTTAATTCAACCAGATCAAGTGAATTCACAAGCTGACTGTCATGAAGCGTTTCCATGATCAAATGCGCTTCTCTAAACGTAATGCCGCCTGCAACTGTTGTACCGACAGCAGGCGCAATAGCAGGGTCTAGACCATCGACATCCAGTGACACGTGCAACAGGCCATTTGCACGGCGTACCTTTTCAAGAAAAGGTTCCAGCAGTGTAATCACACCTTTTTCATCAATCTTGCGCATGTCATGGGCCATAATACCCGCAGCAGATATTCTTTGGCGCTCAACCGGATCAACCGAGCGTATCCCCATAATACAGATATTATCAGCAGCTATAGGGGCTGCTAAAGGGGGGAAATATCCATTAAAGCTGGGATCACCCGTAATATAAGCAAGCGGCATTCCATGGATGTTGCCGCTGTCGCTGGTGTCTAAGGCATGAAAATCTGTATGGGCATCAATCCATAAAACAAAAAGCGGACGCCCCTGTTCTTTTGCATGGCGTGCAATTCCTGGAATCGTGCCAAAGGCAACACTGTGGTCACCACCAAGAAAGATTGGAAAACGACCGGTTTTGGCCGCATCATATGCGCCTTTTTCCAAAGCTTTTGTCCAGGCAACAGCCAAAGCTAAATTAATCGCTTGAAACTCATGTGCGACTTCGACAATCTCTTCAGGTTCGACATTGCCATGATCAGCCACGTCATAACCCAATTCGATCAAGGCATCCGCCAAGCCTGCAACACGCAACATATCAGGTCCCAATTGGCACCCTCTATACCCAGCTCCCGTTCCGATCGGTGCCCCTAAGAGCAAACATTTTTTATCAGACATAAAACACTCACCTTTTATGATATTTTAACAAAAGATAAGCATCACGTGACGTGACAACAAGATAGAAACTATGTCAAAATGTTATATATTTATGCCACTTTGATATATAAAAATGACTATTTGATAAATTTACCTTAAACTTAGAATCCAAGACACTCCTGTTTCACGAATAAAAGGCGATAAATAGATGGAACTTGACGCAAAAGATCGTAAACTTATTTCGTTATTAAGAGAAAACGCCCGCCTTCCCATTTCATCCCTTGCCCATCATTTAGATGTATCGCGTGCAACGGTGCAAAACCGCATCACACGCTTAACCGACAAAGGCATCATTCAAGGGTTTAGCGTTCGTTTAAAAACGGATGTTGGGTTGTCCCAAATTCGTGCAATCACCATGATCCAAGCCCGCGCAAGGAAAACCACCGATGTTTTAAAAAAATTATCTGGTATACCGGAAATATCTGGCCTTCACACGACCAATGGTCGTTGGGATATTGTTGCAGAGATTAATGCCGAAAACTTGGAAGAATTCGACATTATTTTAACTCATATTCGTGAAGTTGAAGGTGTCGCAAATACAGAAACAAGCCTCCTTCTCACGTCCCACAAAATGTAACACGGGATGAAGGCGCAATGACTTATTTGTCGCTATTACCCGGGCCACCACTGCGGCCTTTGGCTAAAAAGGCAACTATGCCTCGCAAGGTTTGAATTTCTTGCAAAGTCAGTTCAATGCGCGTGAAAATATTTTTAATATTACGCATCATAGAAGGGCGCTTTTCTTCAAGCCGTAAAAAACCAGACTCAACAAGTTCAGTTTCTAAATGTTCAAAGAAGCTTGCGTATTCTTGCTTACTTGCAGGACGTGCTGTTTTCTTTGTACTTTCGGGAATATAACGTTCTTCAGTATCGTCATTCAGCGTAAACCATTCATAGCCAATCAACAGAACAGCTTGTGCCAAATTCATCGAAGCAAAAGCCGGGTTCAACGGTAGATGTAAAATCGCATCAGCCATTGCAACATCATCGTTGTTTAACCCCTTGGCTTCTTTACCAAACAAAATACCCACTTTAAGGTCGCGTGCGGCCAATTCCACCGCTTCCATCGCTGCTCTGCGTGGTGTCACCATTGGTTTCACCATATCGCGGGGACGTGCGGTTGTTGCATAGACGGTTTCCAAATCAGCAATCGCATCACTGGTGGATGTGAAATAACGTGCCCCATCTAATACCATTGACGCACCTGAGCTGGCTTTTTCCGCTTTGTCACGGTCCCAGCCCACGCGTGGGTTTACAATACGTAAATCGATCAAACCACAATTGAGCATTGCACGGGCAACCATGCCAATATTTTCACCCAGCTGAGGTTCAACCAAAATAATACAAGGCGCATCATCTCGGCAAAATTCTGCCGCTTCACTTTTGCGTAATCGGTCTGTTCCAGCCATTTTTTTAAGCTTTCTTATAGGCTTCAACGCCTGATTTATAAAGTTTGTAAATTAAACTGTCACGCAACGCTTCATAAGATGCATCAATGATATTGGATGACATGCCGACGGTCGTCCAATGATTTCCCTTATCATCAGCACTTTCAATCATAACCCGCGTGATGGCTTGCGTTGCTTTGTCTGATTCTAAAATCCGAACCTTAAAATCAACCAAGCGCAAGGAAGCAAGTTCTGGATATATCGGGATCAATATTTTGCGTAACGCCGCATCCAATGCATTTACCGGACCATTACCTTCTGCCACATCCATCTTGCGCTCCTCACCAATAAACAACTTCACAGTTGTTTCTGATAGGGTACTTTTTAGCTGATGTGACATGTCCCATGAACGTTCATCAATCACGCGAAAACTTTCAAGACGGAAATAGTCTGGAACATTTTCTAGTTTTCTGCGTGCCAATAATTCAAAGCTGGCATCGGCACCATCGTAAGAATAGCCTGTGCTTTCAAGTTCTTTGATCTCATCCAGCAGCGCATTAACTTTGGCATCTTTTGGATCAACCTCGATACCAACTTCACGAAATTTGGCAATAAGGTTTGATCTGCCTGCTTGGTTCGACATGATGATCGTGCGTTCATTACCAACCAGTTCCGGATTGATATGTTCATAACAGCTGGGGTCTTTTTCAATGGCCGAAACATGCAACCCCCCTTTATGGGCAAACGCCGATTCCCCGACGTAAGCTGCGTTGCGTAATGGTTGGCGGTTCAAGCGTTCATCCAATACGCGTGAAACATTTACAAGGCGCTTAAGGTCTTCTTTTAAAACGCCTGTCTCAAAACCCATTTTTAACATCAAAGAAGGCAATAAGCTAATCAGGTTGGCGTTTCCACAACGTTCCCCCAATCCATTAAGCGTGCCTTGAATTTGGCGCACACCCGCACGTACCCCAGCCAGAGAATTTGCAACCGCATTTCCCGTATCGTCATGACAGTGAATACCAAGGTGTGTTCCTGGGATTTCTTTTGAGACTTCACCAATGATTTCTGTGATTTCATGGGGCAATGTACCGCCATTGGTATCGCATAATACAATCCAACGCGCGCCCGCCTTATAGGCAGCAAGGCAACATTGCATGGCAAATTCAGGATTTGCTTTATAGCCATCAAAAAAATGTTCCGCATCAAACATGGCTTCGCCTGTTTTTTTCTTCACATATGCAATGCTGTCACCAATCATGGCGATATTTTCTGAACGTTCGATTTCAAGCGCGACATCCACATGGAAATCCCAACTTTTACCCACAAGGGTGATGGTTTTCACACCCGTATTCACCAAGCCATTTAAACCCGGATCATTGTCCGAACTGCGCCCGGGGCGGCGAGTCATGCCAAAGGCGGTTAATATAGATTTTTTCAAAAGCGGTGGATTCGCAAAAAATGCGTCATCTGTTGGGTTTGCTCCCGGCCAACCGCCTTCAATATAATCAATACCCAAACGATCAAGTTCAATGGCAATCGCAGCTTTATCCGCTGTTGAAAAATCCACACCTTGGGTCTGCGCACCGTCGCGCAATGTACTATCATACAGATAGACTCGTTTGTTATTGGTCATTGTTCTTACTTCCTGATTGATCTTATTCGACCCCACAATGCAAAATTCTCATGGTTTTCTCAAGCATTCCTTCTTATATAAAGGATATTATTGCAAAAACTCTATGTAATTAGAGATTGATATGCATTGAGGGGTTTTCACAGAGCAAATACTTTTGTATCTATAAAGCAACTAAAAATAACCATTTTGTATCAAACCGAAAGGATCAATCGTGAGTGAGGGCATAAGCCCCGATTTTACAGCCTTCCAAGAAAAGGCCCGGGGCACAAATATCAACGAAAAAACGTTGCTGGCAACTGATTACCTTAACCATTTCAATGAAGTGGTCATGACAATCGACATGTTGCCCGATATGCCCGATTGTCTGGATATGGTCTGCGAATGGGAACCCAAGCCTTATAAAGAACATTTTCACGATTCTACAATTGCTGACAAAGATTTAGCTGTTGAAGCTTATGATCACGTAAAGCCTCTCGATAAAAAAGCTTTTGAAGATACAATCTCTTTGATTGATAGTGCCATTTTCCAAGCGATTGCAGATGCTGAAGAAGCCATTGCAACGGGCGATATGGAATATGTTCGTTTTAAAATTGGCGAATCGGCACTGGTCATTCACGGTTTACAGGACAAACTCAGTGCTATTATTCACGGAACGGCCGACCTCAACAAAACAGAAGACAAAGTCGAAGATAAAGTTGTCATGGATCAAAACTCCATTGATGCCTTGTTTGATTAGACCAAAATTCCATCAATTATAATATTTCTTTATTGTCTTCTAACTCTTTCTTTTACAAAAATGATTTCTTAAGTCATCCTACGCCAATTCCTTATTTAGAGGTCTTCAAATGGGTATGACTGAAAATCAAAATTATGAAGTGCAGGTCTATCAGCGTAATTGCTGGCAGGTACATGCACGTTATACATTTTATGAACGTACAGCTGCCTTGCATGATGCAAAGGCACTGGATAAAGAACGCAAAAACTTACCCATTCGCGTTATCATGGAAGATTACGACCCTAGATCAGGCCGTCATAAAGAAGTCTTAATTTATCGCAACAAAATCGATGCGTCTAAGGCTAATAGCCATTCGACTTCCCATAAAACAACTCGGCGCTCGGTTGGTCGTGTTGGGTATGGCGTTGATGAATATGACGATGATTTTTTAGATCTCTTTGAAGATAAGGTTAAGCCCAAATCTCCTATTTCTGCTTGGAAATTCTTGGGTATTTCTTCGATGATCCTGATGATAAGCATCGCCAGTGCCGCCCTTGCGACTGGAGCTTTCGCATTTTTATTAAACGGATTTGATATTCAAGTCACAGATACCATGCGCAAAGCTCTGTTAATTGGCGTATTTATTTCGATATTCTTAATCGCTGCCATGTCATCCATACAACATTATGCTCTACGCTTTGACCTCAACCCTTTCAAAGGTAAGAAAAAACCTTCCCCCATTGTGACCAAAAACTCCATATCGAAAGAGATGGAAAAGGCGGCAAAAGCCATTGATGAAGAACCGCTCAAAAAGGTCATTAAAGAAGAGGTGCCTCCATCCAATATCTTTGATGACTTAGAGATACAAGAAGAAGATATTGAAATTTTTTCGTCCAAAGCCGAACAGCAAAAAATGTTCCTCATCAAATTTCTGGGAAACTGCCTTGGTGCCTTAAAAGGAACAGAACCGAATGCGAACAAATTGAACCGTTTTGGCATGAACTTATTCATGACCGGCAGCGTCATTTCAACGGCAAAAGTCCATAATTTAAGTGATGATGAAACAACATCCATCTTGCAAAGCATTCTAGAAATGCTCGGCGCAAAACCGGATCAAGCCAGCCGTTTTTCACTAGAATACGAAAAATATTTATCAACCCCCCGGCACTTAGAACTGTTTGAAACTGGTGGGCGCTGTGCTGTAAATTTCAGTGATGGTGACCAATCAGCTCCGCTATATATTCAAAAAACCATTGATGATTGGCTGAATTGGTCTGCCCCAATTGATGAAATCATTAACCCTAACCAGCTGACCGTCATGTTTACAGATATGGTTGGCTCTACAGATTTAACATCGCGACATGGTGATTACGCTGCCCAAGAGGTTTTAAAGACACATGACCTTATTGTACGCACTGCCTTAACCAACATTGGCGGCAAAGAAATTAAGCACCTTGGCGATGGTATTATGGCCTCTTTCAAAGATCATAACCTTGCAATTCAAGCGGCAATCGAAATTCAAAAACGTGTTTCTGGTAACAATAATGCCAGCCCTGAATTCCCCCTACATTTACGCATAGGCCTCAACACGGGCGAGCCCATTAAAAAAGACAATGATTTATTTGGTTCTGCCGTTCAATTGGCCGCACGCCTTTGCGATAAAGCAATCAGCGACGGCATCCTTGTCTCACATAACTTACGACATTTATGTGACGAAAAATCACCTTTTACCTTCATTGATATCGGCACCCAAGAATTAAAAGGCTTCAACCAGCCCATTGCCCTCTATCAAATTGATTGGTCCGCCGCACCTATTATTTACGAAACACAAGACCAAGCAACCTCTTCTGAAAGATCCCGACTACCCGCCAAACCTGGCGAAGAGAATTCTGGTTTTGATGTTGACTACACTCTAGAAAAGACTGATCAACCCATAGCGAACATTCAACAAAAAGATAACGTTAAGCCTCAGAACGTTTGATCATCAGGCTGGTGAAATCATCATTTTGTTCAGCACCTTTTCTAAAATCATCCACATAAGCAAACAGGTTTTCTGCAATCGCATGGGCTGAAAGTTTTCTGTTTTTCAATAAATATTCAATTAATCGTTCTTCTGAAAATTGATTACGCTCTTTATCAAAGGCTTCAGTAACCCCATCGGTATAAAAGAAAAGAGAATCACCATGTCCCAACTGACAGGTTCCTTCTTCAAAAGCCATATCTTCTTTCACACCAAGCACAATGCCGTCACCTCCTTCAAGAGGGAATACATCATTATGACCTCCTCCACGTACAAGGTAGGGCGGGAGATGGCCTCCGTTACTATAGGTAACTTTCCATGTTTTTGTATCTAGTGTGCAATAAAAAACAGATACAAACATCGACGTGATTTGATGCTGACATAACAGATTATTGACGGTGTATAAACAGGCCCCAGGCGATAAGTTTGTCATAGCGGTTGCCCGAAGAAGGGTTCGCGCAACCGCCATGAAAAAGGCGGCAGGAATGCCTTTTCCCGATACATCTGCGACAGCTAAACCTATTTTACCGTCTGGCAGGTCAAACGTATCATAAAAATCACCACTCATACGTTTTGCCGGTGTTAAATGCGCCGAAATATCAAGCTGTTCGCGTGTGGGAAATACCGAAGGCAATATTTGCCGCTGAATATCTTCCGCAATATCAAGTTCACGCTTAATGGCTGAAAGCTGGGCTTCGTTGCTCCATGCTTCACGCCGTGATTGGCAGTCTTGAAACACTTTATCAACCGTTATCAATAAATCATCTGATTGAACGGGTTTGGTTAAAAAATCGGCTGCACCATTGTTCATCGCTTGGCGGATAACACTCAAGTCTTTACCTGCGGTTAAGGCAACACGAGGCACACGTAAACGATAACCTGTCAGTTTACGAAACAAATCCATTCCTGAAATAGGGCCGCCATCGACTGATACAATTGCCAAATCCAAATCTGGTTTTGTTTGTAAAAAATCCAAGGCTTCTTGATCAGAATGGGCAAAGAAAAATTGATGTTCCCCCATTTTGGTTGTTCGACCAATACAGCTGGAACAAATCTTTTCAAAAGACTGATCGTCATCAATAACCAAAGTAATCGGCATTGTCATCCTATCCCTTGAAACAGGTTTTCATTTTGGATTTGTGATAGATGTTATAAAATCTAATTATTTGTTTCTACCCTAATCTCTGATGCGGGCTCTCCATCAAAATATTTTTGATAAGCCTGTTCATATGCATTTTCCAAATGCCTCGTGTATAATATTGTATCAAACAGAGGTTTCGAGATTATATTTTTTGCAAGTTTTTGCTTTATTTGGGAAAGTTTATTTTTATCGGTCGCCAATTCATAAGCTAGCTTTTCATAGCCATCTTCTGTCTCTGTAATAAGTTCAGAAAGATCTAAAGCATTCAAAAGGCTTGAACCAACACGTGCGGCAAACTGTTTTCCTGTTTTTGTAATGACTGGTAACCCTGCCCACAATGCATCACTTGCTGTTGTATGCGCGTTATAGTTAAACGTATCTAAAAATACGTCTGCAAGTCGAAGGCGAGCTAAATGGTCAGAAAGAAGAGGAACTTTTCCTGCAAAAATAATACGTTCTTCTTTAATTCCTTGTGCTTTTGCTTCTTTCTTTATGTTTTTTTCTGCAAATTCATTTGAGCGTGATAACCATAAGACACTACCCGTTACGGTTTTTAATAGTCGCATCCAAATGTCGAATTCTCTTGGTGTAATTTTATAATTATTATTGAAGCAGCAAAAAACA
>Ga0105358_10001767_pt1 | contig 11490 bp, 12 predicted proteins | sample GOMGulsemesocosm_5_FD_83509 | JGI IMG/M metagenome (GOLD analysis project Ga0105358, IMG submission 83509) | Methane-oxidizing microbial communities from mesocosms in the Gulf of Mexico - GOM15C Gulf of Mexico | ecosystem: Environmental > Aquatic > Marine > Cold seeps | place: Gulf of Mexico...
GTCATGTTTGCCGTCGCCGCTGTTGTTTCAGCAACTGCGCCACTTTTTGTACTGGTGATGATATTCCAGAAGCAAATTGTCGGTGGACTGACCGCGGGTGCAGTAAAAGGTTAAAGCTAAAAGCTAAAAGCTAAAAGCTAAAAGCTAAAAGCTAAAAAAGTAATGATCTCTACACCTGCATCATTGGGTAGAGGTCCGCTTAAATATAAACATATTATTGAGTTTTAAGAGATACCAATATGCAAGGTACACGTCCAGAACAAGCGGTGCTCACCAAAGACACTGACATGAGTAAAACAGAGCAAACCCGTGCTGTGATAGAGAACATGGTCGATGGCCTTAACGATCACCGTATCGATGATATCGGTCAATTTTTTGCCCAGAGCTTTCGCTGGATGGGAAATACCGGCTGCGGTACTAAAAATGGCCTACAAGAATTTCAAGATAATTGGCAGCGCCCTTTTCAAGCGGCATTTTCTAACAAAGTTTGTGTCGATGAAGCTCGTATGTACATGGGGGAATGGGCAGCGGCTTTTGGTCGCCAAGAGGCCACTCACTCCGGTGAGTTTATGGGCATCGCCGCCACCGGAAAAAAAGTAGAAATTCGCTATATGGATTTTTGGAAAGTGGTTGACACTCGTATCGAAGACAACTGGGTCATGGTTGATTTCCCGCACGTTCTAGCACAACTAAACGTCGACATTTTTAATGGAGAAGGCTGGGAAGCTTTTGATCGTGGCGAGAAAACACCGCCAAAGCCTGCTAGCACATCACAAGAGGATAAATAATGGCTATCACTTACTTAAAAAATACGATTCCTGAAGCTGACAAAGCAGAAGATGATGCAAATACTCGCCTAGTTGTAGAACAGACACTGGCTGACATTGAAGCACGTGGCGATGTCGCCGTGCGCGAACTTGCGAAAAAATTTGACAATTACACTCCCGCTTCATTCAAACTATCAGATAAAGATATTGCCGACATCATCGCAAAAGTCTCTGATAGTGACATGGCTGATATCAAGTTTGCGCAAAAGCAAGTGCGTGATTTTGCACAGGCACAGCGCGATTCAATGCTCGACATTGAAATAGAGACCCTGCCCGGTGTAATTCTCGGTCACAAAAATATCCCAGTACAGTCGGTTGGCTGTTATGTACCCGGTGGCAAGTTCCCAATGGTGGCCTCCGCTCACATGTCGGTCGCTACCGCAAGCGTCGCCGGCGTGCCGCGCATTATTGCCTGCACCCCACCTTTTAAAGGCGAGCCAAATCCAGCAGTGGTTGCAGCGATGCACTTAGGCGGCGCCCATGAGATTTATGTGCTTGGCGGTATTCAAGCGATTGGCGCGATGGCGATCGGTACGCAAACTATTGAGCCAGTACACTTATTAGTAGGCCCTGGTAATGCATTTGTTGCCGAGGCAAAAAGACAATTATTTGGTCGTGTCGGTATCGACTTATTTGCAGGCCCGACTGAAACCATGGTCATCGCTGATGATACAGTTGATGCCGAGCTTTGCGCGACCGATTTACTCGGACAAGCTGAGCACGGTTATAACTCCCCTGCTGCTTTAGTGACCACATCGAAGAAATTAGCTGAAGAAACTGTACTTGAGATTGAGCGCATTCTAAAGATCCTACCAACAGCCGATACCGCGGGTATTAGCTGGCGCGATTATGGCGAGATCATTCTCTGTGATACTTATCAAGAGATGCTTGAAGTCTCTGAAGACAAAGCTTACGAACACGTACAAGTGATGACCGATAGAGATGACTGGTTCCTGGCAAACATGACCTGCTACGGCGGACTTTTTTTAGGCGCGCGCACTAACGTCTCTAACGGCGATAAAGTAATTGGTACCAACCACACCTTACCGACCAAAAAAGCCGGTCGCTACACCGGCGGTTTGTGGGTCGGTAAATACCTTAAAACGCACAGCTATCAAAAAATCACTACCGATGAAGCGGCAACGCTGATCGGCGAATACGGCTCTCGTCTATGCATGTTAGAAGGCTTTGTCGGACACGCTGAACAGTGCAATATCCGCGTGCGTCGCTACGGCAACAAAGACGTACCTTATGGCACTGGCGCCTTATCGGAGTAAACACGTGGTAGAGCAAATCAAAGCGCTGTTTTTGCCTTTGCGCCAGGCAATGTACGATTTTGAAGAGCAAGCTGTCACTGCTGCGATGCGCGAGTTGTTCAGTGACGATGCAAAAATTAAGATGCCCTTCCCGCTAGGTAAAATGCAAGGTTCTGATGCCCTTTACCAGCAGTGTTACGCGCCATTACTCAATGCCTTTCCCGATATGGAAAGGCGTGATTTTATAGTAATGGGCGGACAGAGCGAGCAGGGGGACTATTGGCTGGGATGCGGCGGCCACTACTTAGGCACTTTCGCTGCACCTTGGTTAGATATCCCGCCGAACGGTCACATTACCCACCTGCGATTTCATGAATTTTATCGCTTTGAAGGGAATAAAATAGTCGAGATGCAAGCTATCTGGGACATACCAGAAGTCATGATGCAGTCTAATGCATGGCCGATGAGTCCCTCGCTAGGTTGGGAAGGTTTTGTACCTGCCCCCGCTACCCTCGATGGAATTATCGATGCGCCGCACGATAAAAATCAAGCGCAAAACAGCTGCCAACTGATTGTTGATATGCTAACACATTTAACCAAATACCCGTCTCAAGGTGGCCCTGAAGTGATGGAGATGGATAGATTCTGGCATCCGCGCATGAACTGGTACGGCCCTGCTGGTATAGGTAGTGGTCGTGGTATTCAAGGCTTTAGGCACTGGCACCAAATCCCATTTTTGTCAGCGATGCCCGATAGAGGTCAGCACGAAGCACTGATTGAACATCATTTTTTTGGCGATGCTAACTACGCCGCCGTGACAGGCTGGCCAAATATGTGCCAAACCATCAGTAATGACGGCTGGCTGGGGATTGCACCTACCGGTAAACGCATTACAATGTGTAGCTTAGATTTCTGGCGTATTGAAAACGGCAAGATACGAGAGAACTGGGTACTAGTCGATATATTAGATGTTTACCACCAGCTCGGTGTCGATGTCTTTAGACGTATGCGGGAATTTAATAAAGCACGCTCCCCGGGGAGCATTTCTTTTCCAATCAGAGAGTCGTAAGATGCATTTTCCTAAGACCCCTAGTTTTGATTTGACCGGCAAAAAAGCACTCATCGCAGGCGCCTCTTCTGGCATAGGTTTAGCCTGTGCAGCAGCATTGGCGCAGGCCGGTGCGCATGTCACGCTCGGCGCCAGACGCACTAAAGAGCTTGAAACAATTGCTGCAGCGATGCACAAAAACGGCTGGCAAGCTGATTACATTACCTTGGATGTAAGTGATGTTGAGAAGTGCTCTTATGTAGTCGCTGAACTAGGTCCGTTTGATATTCTGCTGAATTCTGCAGGTAATGCCAGGCATTCAAGCGCCGTTGATACAACAGTAGATGATTTCGACGCAGTGATGAACCTCAACTTGCGCGGTGCCTACTTTCTAACCCAAGCGGTTGCCAAAGGGTTAATAGCAGCCAATCGCCCAGGTAGCTTAATAAATATCTCATCACAAATGGCAAAAGTCGGGGGCATTGAGCGCGCTGTATACTGCGCTTCTAAACATGCCGTTGAAGGTTTTACCAAGGCGATGGCCATAGAGTGGGGTAAAAACCACATTCGTGTCAATACCATATGCCCGACATTCATTTTGACAGAGCTGTCAAAACCGACCTTTGAAGATCCAGAGAAACGCGCTTGGATTGAAGATAAAATTAAACTAGGTCGCCCGGGAGAAGTAGAAGATTTAATGGGAGCGGTGGTCTATTTAGCCAGTGAGGCCTCTTCATTAGTGACCGGCACTTCTATGCTGGTTGATGGCGGATGGACAGCTGAGTAATGAGCAAAGAAAAAGTAACCTCAATGCAAGTGGCGAAACTGGCGGGCGTGAGTCAATCAGCAGTCAGTCGGGTATTTACTAAAGGCGCTTCGGCCTCGCAAAAAACGATTGATAAAGTCAAAAAAGCGGCGGATGAGTTAGGCTATCGTCCCAATGTATTAGCCCGCGCGATGGTATCGGGAAAAAGCCGCATTATTGGCTTAGTCGTGGCCTATTTAGACAATCAGTTTTACCCGCAGGCAATAGAGAAGCTCTCTCAAGCACTACAGGAGCAAGGTTACCATATACTCATTTTCCTAACCTCCAAGACAGAAGACAATCTCGATAAAGTGGTTGATGAAATACTCGATCACCAAGTTGATGGTATCATCGCCGCCTCTGTTCCGCTCTCCTCTGAATTAGCACAGCGCTGCACGGCCGTAGGTGTACCCGTCGTTCTTTTCAATCGCTCTCAAGACGGTGATAATTTATCCTCTGTGACCTCCGATAATTTCACTGCTGCAGCAAAAGCGGCGCGTTTTTTACTGGCGGGCAACCATCAGAGAATCGCCTATTTAGCAGGCTGGGAAGGCACCTCAACCTCAAGAGATCGCGAGATTGGGTTCGTCAATGCACTAGAGCAAGCTGGCCACAAATTGCATACTAAAGAAGTCGGTAATTTTACCCGCGAAGAAGCTAGCGAGGCGACCCATCGACTTTTTTCCACAAAGAGCCCACCCGATGCTATTTTTGTTGCCAATGATCACATGGCGCTGGCAGTGATGGACACGCTGCGTTATGAATTGGGTTTGAAAATTCCCGAAGATGTCTCGGTGATCGGCTTTGATGATGTACCGGCCGCTTCCTGGCCTGCTTACAATTTAACAACGTTGCGCCAGCGCAGCAATTTGATGGTTGCTGAAACCATCAAAGTATTGCTCGATCAAATTGATAGCAAAGTGACAAAAGCACAGCAAGTAGCTATTGGCTCACCGTTAGTCATCAGAAACTCAGCACGTATTCCCGATGACTGGTAAGCAACAGCCAGTACGACACTAACAACCAATATTTTTAAACACAAACACTTGTAGCGCAGCCATTATTTGCTTGCGGCGGGTAACTGTGTCACAACAAGAAGGAATTACCATGCAAGGTTTTGATAAACAATTTAAAGATTTCCCCGATTACATCATCAAAATTACCAAAGAGATTTGGGAAGATAGAGGACTAGCGACACTTCACGATTATTATGCTCCCGATATTATCGTGCGCTCTCCGGCTTCCATCGTGACTGGTAATAAAAATGTCATCGCGGCCACTATGGCGACATTAAACGAATTTCCAGATCGCACTTTGCTGGGTGAAGATGTGATTTACAGCGGCACCCCTGAAACCGGAATGCTCTCCTCGCACCGCTTACTGTCTACCGCGACACATTTAAACGACGGCGTTTACGGGACGGCAACGGGGAAAAAACTGGTCTATCGTATTATTGCTGACTGTCATGCCATTAATAATCAGATCAATGACGAATGGCTGATTCGAGATCAAGGTGCCATTGTTAGACAGCTAGGTATTGACCCTAAAGACTATGCCTACCAGCAAATTGAAAACGAAGGTGGGGCCGATAAAGCTAGTCGGCCATTTAACCCAAGTATGGATATTGCAGGTCCGTACCAAGGTATGGGAAATGATAACAAATACGGCCAGCAATACGCTGACCTATTAACAGACATTATGGGTGCGGATATGCGCTCAATTACCCAGCATTACGACAGAGCTTGTCAAGTTGAATACCCCGGCGGCGTCAGTGGTCACTCGCACGGCGCAGTGGATGCGTTTTGGATGGGACTACGTGCCAGCTTCCCCAATGCAGAATTTAAAATTGAACACCAAATCGGTCGTGATGACCCGATGATGCCACCGCGGGCAGCGATTCGTTTCTCGCTAAAAGGCAAACACGATGGCTGGGGCAGCTATGGAAAGCCAACAGGTGCTGATGTTTATATTTTAGGTGCTGCGCATGTGGAATTTGGTCCCTGGGGATTAAGACGTGAGTTCGTAATTTTTGATGAGACCGCGCTTTGGAAGCAAATCGCACTACACACCGGCTAATACTATTTAAAGCTAATGCAAAAAGTTTAAGGAGCTAATTCATGTCACAACCTGAAATCGTTCGCTACGGCGAACTCAAACCTTGTCGCAGCGCATTTATCGACGCTCACACACCGGGCTCAGATCAAAAAGAAAACTTTACTATTATTGGCGCGGGTGTGGCAGAAAGCCCTGATCAGCACGTGCATATTAAGGCCACACCCGGTTTTAATATTGGCGCAGCCGGTCAACCACCAAAGTGTTTCAATTCGCTGCACTACCACAACAGTGCCGAAGTCTTTTTTGTGCTCAGTGGCAAATGGCGCTTCTACTGGGGGTTAAATGGAGATGCGGGTGAAGTTATTCTTGAAGAAGGCGATATATTTAATATCCCTACTCGCGTCTTTAGAGGCTTTGAGAACATCGGTGATAAATACGGCATGATCATGTCGATGCTCGGTGGTGACGATGCTGGTGGCGGGGTTATTTGGGCACCCCATGTCTTAGAATCTGCTAAAGATCACGGACTAGTGCTCAGTGATAAAGGCGTTTTATACGATACCAAAAAAGGCCAGAGTTTACCTGAAGGCGAGCGCGAAATGCCGATCATGACTGACGCTGAACTCGCTGAAATAGCAGAAGTAGGGGTCGAGGGAATAGTGCCTAAATACGTCGCCAGATATTGGGATATGATGGCGCTCGCTAAACACAAACCTTGTGATGTGATTGGTGAGCACGGACTCATTCAAGACAAACCGGGATTTGATGTCGACTTCCTGACACCCACCTCTGTTGGCAGCCAAACGCAGAGCAGTACAAAAGACCAAGTATTAATGGTGATGCGCGGCTATTGGTGCTTGAGCTGGGAAGGCAACAAACAAGTGCTAAACCCAGGTGATACCTGCTGGATTCCACCGGGTCTTAAGTACTCTCTTGAGGTTAAAGTCAGTGGCGAAGCAAGCATGTTCCGCGTCACCAAGACTATAGATGATGCAGGCCTAACCTGGCTTGGCGATAAGGCTTGGTGATGAAACAGACCTTGGTACTGCTCCCTGGAATGATGTGTGATCGACGTTTATTTGCGCCGCAAATAGACACGCTTAAAAATGATTACCAGATCATCATTCCAGACATACCAAATGCGAGTTCCATGTCTGATATGGCCAAACAAATATTGGCAAAACTACCCGAGAGCTTTGCCTTAGCAGGGCTTTCTATGGGCGGTATACTTGCCATGGAAATCGTGCGCCAAGCACCGCAAAAGGTAGCAAAACTGGCACTGTTAGATACCAACCCGCGCTCTGAACTACTTGATGTGCAAACTAATCGTGACAGACAAATCAGTCTAGTGCGGGCAGGCGGATTAATGGATGTGATGAGCCAAGAAATGATTCCTCGCTATTTAAGCACAACAAGCGACCCGATTAATGACCTTTGTCAGGAGATGGCAAAAAGCTTAGGTAATGAAGCTTTTATAAACCAATCGCGCGCCTTGCAAAGCCGCTTAGATCAGTGCGATACGCTTGCATCATTCACAGCACCAAGCTTAGTATTAATGGGTAAACACGACGAGTTATGCCCATTAGATCGCCACCTGCTGATGGCCAAACTGCTGGTAAACTCGCAGCTTTGCATCATCGATAATGCGGGTCACCTGCCTTGCCTTGAGCAGCCTGAGCAAACCAATGCGGCACTCAAGCAGTGGCTTGAACAACAAGAGAATTAGATCATGGATAATACGTTACTAGAATTACTACAATCAGTAGACACTCCGACTGTTTGCAATGCCATTGAAGTTGCACAAGGACAGCGTGGATTTAACCAATTCACACGTGGCACTATGTGCTGCTCGGACCTTTCAGTGAAGGCATTGATTGGATACGCACGCACCGCACAAATAGCGGCACTAGCACCTGCAACGCAAGCACCCGACGTTATAAAAGCACGCCGTATGGACTACTACCAACATATGTCTGAAGGTCCAAGACCCGCGCTGGCAGTCGTTGAGGATATGGACTATCCACATGCTGTAGGCGCTTATTGGGGTGAAATAAATACCAACATCCACAAAGGTTTTGGCTTAGCTGGCGCACTCACCAATGGCGTTATGCGTGATTTAGGTGACTTGCCAGAAAACTTCCCGGTGATCGCAGGCTCTGTCGGCCCAAGCCATGCTTTTGTACATGTAAGATCCGTCGCTCAACCTGTGACGATATTTGGCATGCAAGTCAATGATGGTGATCTCATCCATGCAGATCGCCACGGCGCACTGGTCATTCCACCTGCGCTTATCCCTGTGCTTGGTGATGCTATCCACAAGTTGCTAGAAACAGAAAAAATTGTGCTGGAAGCCACTGCAAAAGATGATTTTGATTTTGAGAAGTTTCAAGCAGCTTGGCAGAAGTTCGAGCAGGCAAGAACTTAAAGCTAACAGTTAACAATTAACAATTAACAATTAACAATTAACAATTTTAGAGCAAAAAAAAGCGGCTTAGCCATTCATCAAAGAATAGCTAGCCGCTTTTTTATTACTTGTGCTATTACGCTTTAGGGCGCATCGCAGGGAATAAGATAACATCGCGGATTGAATCGCAATCGGCAAAGAACATCACTAATCTGTCGATACCAATACCTTGACCCGCTGTCGGCGGTAAACCGTATTCAAGTGCATTGATGTAATCATCATCGTAATGCATGGCTTCATCATCACCCGCTTCCATCTCAGCCACTTGATCTTTAAAGCGCTGCGCCTGATCTTCTGAGTCGTTAAGCTCAGAGAAACCATTAGCCACTTCACGACCACCGACAAAGAATTCGAATCTATCAGTAATGAATGGGTTATCATCGTTACGACGCGCTAGCGGAGATACTTCAGCCGGATACTCTGTAATAAATGTCGGGCTATCCAGCTTATCTTCTACCGTTTTTTCAAAGATCTCGATCTGTACTTTGCCCAAACCGTAACCATCTTTTAATGGGATATGTAACGCTTTAGCCACCGCTCTTGCGGATTCTTCGTTATCGATATCAGCAGCACTAAGATCAGGGTTGTAAGCTAAGATTGAATCAAACACGCTGATACGAGTGAACGGCTGTGATAAGTCGTACTCACTGCCCTGGTAATTAATCGTGGTGCTGCCTAAAACATCGGTCGCTAACTTGCGCATTAACTCTTCAGTGAGATCCATCAAGTCATTGTAATCAGCATACGCCTGATAGAATTCAAGCATTGTGAATTCAGGGTTGTGGCGAGTAGATAAACCTTCATTACGGTAGCTGCGGTTAATCTCGAACACCCGCTCGATACCACCTACCACTAGCCGTTTTAGATAAAGCTCTGGTGCGATACGTAAAAACATATCACGCCCTAGTGCATTGTGATGAGTGATAAATGGGCGTGCCGTAGCGCCACCTGGAATCACTTGTAACATTGGCGTTTCAACTTCCACGAAACGGCGTTCTACTAAGAAGTTACGGATACCGGCAACCATTTTAGAGCGAATCGCAAACACTCTGCGCGACTCTTCGTTAGTGATCAGATCAACATAACGCTGACGGTAGCGCATCTCTGTATCCTGCAGGCCTTTGTGTTTATCAGGCAGTGGACGCAAGCTCTTGGTTAAAAGTTGGTACTCACCTAAATCAACATAAAGATCACCTTTACCTGATTTGTGTAAGATACCTGTTACGCCAATGATATCGCCTAAATCGAGAGATTTGGCAAAAGGGCGTGCCGCTTTATTGACATAAAACTGGATCCGCCCCGTCATGTCTTGTACTACGCCGAAAGCGCCGCGATTAAGCATCACACGACCGGCAATGCTCACTGTAATCGCCAGCTCTGCTAGCTCTTCTTTAGTTTTCTCACCGTACTGCTCAAACAAATCTTGTGCGTAAGTATCACGTCTAAATTTGTTTGGGTAAGCGTTACCTGCTTCTTTGAGCGTATCTAGCTTGGCACGACGTTCTGCAATTAAACGGTTTTCATCTTGTAAATCATTGGTATCTGACATGTTTTAGCCTGTTAGTTTTTTCTAAAGCGCAGCATAACCACGAGTTGTGCAACGCTTTGTGTTTATAGACCCGCTTTTAAGCTGGCTACGATAAATTGATCCAAGTCCCCATCCAATACTTTGTCGCAGTTGGAGGTTTGTGTATTAGTACGTAAATCTTTAATGCGCTGATCATCCAACACATATGAGCGAATCTGACTGCCCCAGCCAATATCCGCTTTGCTATCTTCAACGCCTTGTGCCGCTTCTGAACGCTTTAACATTTCCATTTCATAAAGCTTAGCACGTAACTGTTTCATACAAGTGTCACGGTTTTGATGCTGTGAGCGCTGCGCTTGTGACTGCACCACAATACCTGAAGGACCGTGGGTAATACGTACCGCTGACTCAGTGGTATTAACGTGCTGTCCACCAGCACCGGAGGCACGATACACATCGGTACGTAAATCCGCTGGGTTAATATCTATTTCGATATTGTCATCAATTTCAGGGGAGACAAATACCGAACAAAAAGAGGTATGCCTGCGACCGGTTGAATCAAATGGCGACTTACGCACAAGACGATGCACGCCTGTCTCTGTGCGTAACCAGCCAAAAGCATACTCGCCTGCAAAGCTGATAGATGCACTTTTAATGCCGGCAACGTCGCCGGCTGAAACTTCTAGTAACTCAACTTTAAAGCCTTTTGCTTCGCCCCAGCGCAAAAACATGCGCAAGACCATTTCCGCCCAATCTTGCGCTTCAGTACCGCCTGATCCTGACTGAATGTCTAAAAAGGCGTTATTGACATCGGCAGAGCCTGCAAACATCCGTCTAAATTCGATTTTTTCAAGACGCGCCATCAATGTCGCTACTTCAGTAATGACTTCTGCAACGGTATCTTCGTCGTCTTCATCCACCGCCATGTCTAGCAAATCGCGATTATCGGTAACGCCTTCCAATAACTCTTCTAAAGTAGTCACTGTCTCCTCGAGAGATGAGCGCTCTTTACCGAGTTTTTGCGCGTTTTCAGGATCATTCCAAACCTCTGCAGATTCCAGCTCACGTGTCACTTCTTCAAGGCGATCTTTCTTTTCTGCATAATCTAAATACTGGTACAATAATTTTGTACGCGCCTCGATATCTTTCAGATCTTGGACAATCGGGTTAACTTCCATGATGGACTCTTTGCTAAACGTGTTTAAAAAGTGGCGTATTTTACCCTAACCGCGAGCGGGTTTAAATCATTCCTTTTCATTGATACATGATTTTCACCAGCTGTGACTGAGATAGAATGTTTTTGCTAGCAACGCAATGCCTGTTAAGCGCTTTCGCTAGACCCACAAAGACGTTAGAATCCGCATCTTCCTCCATAACAATACAGAGCCTGAACCTTTATGAAAGCACTGATTCAACGTGTTAGCCAAGCGCATGTTAACGTATCCTCGCAAACAGTTGGCGCTATTGATCAAGGTATACTATTACTATTGGGGGTGGAGAAAAATGA
>Ga0105358_10001768_pt1 | contig 11483 bp, 7 predicted proteins | sample GOMGulsemesocosm_5_FD_83509 | JGI IMG/M metagenome (GOLD analysis project Ga0105358, IMG submission 83509) | Methane-oxidizing microbial communities from mesocosms in the Gulf of Mexico - GOM15C Gulf of Mexico | ecosystem: Environmental > Aquatic > Marine > Cold seeps | place: Gulf of Mexico...
CAAAGAGAAAGCCTATAAAGGCTCGTTTAAGCGCGGCTAGCTTGATGCTGCCTGTGCCATCAATACGTTTAGGTCCCAGCCTTTGGGGGCCATCAACTCCAGCCTTGTGATCAAAATAGTCATTACCTAAATTCACCGCCACTTGAAAGCTCAGTGCACATGCCAGGGTTAAACAAGCCAGCCATAAAAACGAGAGGCTTATCGAATTGAGCTGCAGATACGCCAATAACTGGCCCAGTAAAACCGGCGCTACTGAAATCAAAAGTGTTTTGGGGCGCATGGCCGACAGCCATTCTTTAAGCCGGCCCCCTAAGGTCATCATATTCACGGTTTACATCTATCCACTGGTTGCGGCCTAAAACTTCGGATCATTTTGGGGGCCTATTACATAAAGTATCTTGCGAGATTCACAGGGTACTACGGCAACAACCCCTGCGATGCTAGCGGCTGAATGTTTTTGAGGGAGCTAATAATCAAACAGATTGGTAAGGGAAGTACATAATCTCTACTAATACTCGCTATAATCAAATTGAAATGTTACAAAAGTATAATATTACACTCGAGACTCAAAATTTTCGATCTAAATAGCCGTGTCATTGAAGACAAATTATAAAAACTGGAGATGGCGTGACCTCGGACTTTATCAACCAGATTTATCTACCCCTCGCTTTAGCCACCATGATGTACGCCATGGGCTTAGGACTGAAAGTGCAGGATTTTAAAAACTTACTGCGCCGCCCTAAAGCTATTGGTGCCGGCCTGCTTATGCAATTGAGCATTTTACCTGCTGTCGCGTGGTTAATTATTTTCTTGTTTGATACTCCTACCGAATTGTCAGCGGGTTTAATCTTAATCGCCATGGCCCCTGGCGGCGCAACGTCTAACGCTATTAGTGCGATGTGTAAGGGTGACGTCGCCCTAGCGATATCACTAACCGCCATTATTGCGGTCATCACACCCTTTACCATTCCCATTTTTTTAAACTGGCATTATCAGTGGCTCGACCTCAGCAATATCAATGTACACATTCCGCTGTTAGAAACGATCTTTAAGCTATGCCTGATAACGCTGTTACCGGTTTTACTTGGGATGATGACCCGCCATTTTTTCGAGCGATTTATTTTGGCTGCCATGCATCACGTTAAACTTATCACTGCATTGGTGTTTATTTCGTTGATATTGCTGATGGTTTGGGCCAATTTCGGGCCGCTGTGTAACCTCTACACTGAATCGAAGTTCGGCTTGATGACACTGTCGGTATTGAGCCTCTGTGGCGCCTCTATGTTCGCCGCTCACTGGGGCAGCCATGCATTAGGTTTATCGACAACAGAGAAGCGCAGTATTAGTTGTGAAGTAGGCATACAGAATGCTGGCACAGCGATGATGATCGCTGCTACGATAATGCACCAGCCGGCCCTAGCCATTATTGCATTGGTTTATGGGCTGGCGATGAACATTCCCGCAGCCTTTTATATTTTCAGCTGTCGGTATAGCAATAATGTCGGCAGCGGCGCCTTAAACGTTGCTGCCAAATAAAGTGCACAAAAAACCACCAATAAAAATCGCTTCAGCACTTTAGATCCATCCTTGTCTATATCCGTCGAGAGCTGCGCTCAACACAACGCAAAGCGGTATTCGCTAACGCTGGTTTATGCTAGCGTTGTCGCCGTATTTTTTATGAGGACAACTGAATGAAAAAAATCGTATCGGTATCAGCCCTAGCTATCGCAGGTATGGGCTTGAGCCTCCCCGGACTTGCTAACGAAGGCATGTGGCAACCCCACCAACTGCCGCAGCTAGAGAAAACCCTGAAGGCAATGGGTTTGAAAGTTCCGCCCAAGAAAATGTCGACGCTTACAAGCTTCCCTATGAATGCCATTATCAGCCTTGGTGGCTGTACGGCGTCCTTTGTGTCGCCTAAAGGTCTAGCGGTAACCAATCACCACTGCGCCTATGGCAGCATTCAATACAACTCCAGTGCTGAAAAGAATTTACTGGCCGATGGATTTTTAGCGAAGGACTTTAGCCAAGAGCTACCCGCATCTCCGGGCTCTCGAGTTTACGTGACTGAGTCACTCGAAAACGTCAGCGACAAAATCATGTCGGGCCTGAGCGTCGAGCTTAGTGGCAGCGAGCGCTACCAAGCGATCGAAACAAAAGAAAAAGACATGGTTGCCGCTTGCGAGCAAGACGACAGCTATCGCTGTGAGATCTACAGCTTCCATGGTGGTTTGGAATATTATCTAATTAAGCAGCTGGCGATTCGCGATGTGCGCTTAGTTTACGCACCCGCCGCGAGCGTCGGCAAGTTCGGCGGCGATACCGACAACTGGATGTGGCCACGCCACACTGGCGATTGGTCTTTCTATCGCGCCTATGTGAATAAAGATGGCAAGCCTGCCGACTTTAGCAAAGACAATGTACCTTATGAGCCAAAGAGTCATTTGAAGGTTTCAGCTAAGGGCGTTAAAGATGGCGATTTTATTATGGCGGCGGGTTATCCCGGCCGTACTAATCGCTATCGTACCTCTGCCGAAGTTGTTAATAACTTTACCTGGTCTTACCCAACGGCTAAGCGATATCGCGAAGAGTATATCGACACCATTAAGAGTGTGGCACCTGCCGGCAGCGATGAGCGTATTAAATACGCCAGCACTATTGCGAGCCTTGCTAACTATGCTAAAAACTATGGTTCGATGATCAACAGCTACAACAAAGGCGATATGCTTGCGCGTAAAAAGACTTTGGAAGCCGAGTTGCAACTTTGGATTGATGCCAAACCCGAACGTAAAAATCAATACGGCGAAGCTATTTCTAAATTGCACGAGTTAGTAAAGCGTTACGAAGAAAATCAAGAACATGATTTACTTTACGCCTATATACGCCGCACCAACTTACTACCGGCAGCTCAAAAGCTATTGCGTTTAGCCCATGAAAAACAAAAGCTGGATGCCGAGCGAGAGCCTGGTTATCAAGAACGCGACATGACCCGTTTCACTCAGGGAATGGAACGCATTGATCGTCGCTTTGATGCCAAAGTAGATTCTGCTGTGCTCGAACATTTTCTTGAGCAATACGCCGCCTTTGACGATGCTGAACGCGTACCCGCAATGGATAAAACCTTTGGTTTGGATGAAGGTTTTAACGCCGCTGATGTTGCCGCAACCCTCAAAAACATGCATTCAACAACAGGCTTGGGCGATAAAAAAACTCGCCTAGAGTGGATGGGAAAATCAGTTGCTGACTTCGAAAGCAGCAATGACCCGTTCATTAAGCTTGCCGTTGCCTTGTATGATTATGAGATGGCGAAAGAAGCGAAATCAAAAACCTTAGCCGGTGAATTACAGCAAGCTCGACCTGCGTATATGGCCGCGATCATTGCTTACAACACTAGCTTAGGAAAACCTATCTACGCCGACGCCAACAGTTCTTTGCGCGTAACCTACGGCAAGGTTAAGGGTTATCAGCCGCAAGATGGTTTGACTGCAACGCCTTTTACTACGCTTGAAGGTCTAGCCGCAAAAGTTGTTAAAGGTGATGAAGAGTTTGACGCACCCGATGCGCTAATCAAGGCTATCAAAGATAAAAACTACGGTTCTTATAAGCAGAAATGGTTAGGCTCGGTACCCGTTAATTATCTTGGCACTTTGGATATTACCGGTGGTAACTCAGGCTCACCTGCCTTAAACGACAAGGCCGAATTGGTTGGTCTTTTGTTTGACGGCGTGTACGAAAGCATTATCGGCGACTGGGATTATGACGATAACCTCAACCGCTCTATCCAAGTAGACTCCCGTTTTATGTTGTGGGTTATGGATAAAGTTGATGGGGCGCAAAACCTTATTGATGAGATGGATGTGGTTCGTTAATTTATAGCGACATTAAGGGCATGTTTATCATGCTCTATTCAAAAAACCCGCGTTTCTTTTAAGAACCGCGGGTTTTTTATGGCTGCTTACATGACGAAAGGAATTGGGCGTTCTCGCTCTTGCTTAACTAACCCAGCTGCCGAAAAGTAATATTCCAACGCTTGGCACCGAGTAGCCGATGCTCCCCTTGCGCTAAAGGTAATATGCCGTGGAAGCAAAAGCGCGCCGGCCCACCCCAAACCACCGCATCACCATGCTCTAAATGAAACTTTTGACAGGCATTCTCGCGTTCCAATCCGCCGAACTGAAATGTGGCGGGTAAACCAAAAGACAAAGAGACAATTGGGGCAGTTTGATTTTTTTCATCTTTGTCTTGGTGCAAGGTCATCTTGGCGCCAACTTGATATTCGTTAATCAAACAGGCTTGTGGGCGAAAGTTTTTATAACCCGCCTCTGCCGCTGCTGCTGAGGCTATTTCTTTAAAGGCTGCTGGAATGGCAGGCCACAGCTCACCACTCAAAGGGTCACGTGAGTCATAACGGTAACCATAGCCATCGCTGACCCAGCCCATTGCTCCACAGTTAGTCATGGCGACCGACATCTTATGGCCACCAGGAGTGGTTAAATGCCGCAACGGGGCTTGTGCTATCACTTGCTCAATATGCCCGCACAGCTGGTCCGCTACCGCGAGCGTAAACTCTGGCAGCAACATGGCTCCAGGTGTTATCACGGTTGGGGTTCTATTGGGATCGCTATGGTCTTCAAACAAATCTTGGGTCAAGGGAACTGGCTCCAGCGCATCGTTTTTGGTGCATTGTATACTGAGTTAGAGCAATAGGTATTTTGCGAAGCTGAGATCAAGCTGGACAATATTACCCGAGTTTGTCGCTCGGGTAATATTAGTTGTTACAAAGATGTGTTCCCTGAATAGATAACACGGACGATTCAGCTTAAGAGGTGGGCACTTCCGTAAAAGAAGGTGACCCCAATCATTAAAACCTAAACCTCTATACCGCCCCACTTTTCAATAGTTTCAACAAACACACTCAACCAAGCGTTAGTTTGAAAAGCGTCGACGGCGCGATGATCAATGCTTAGGGAGACGTAACATTTTGGTCGAATCCTCATTTCGTCTTTGCCATCTATCTCTACAACTTCGACACGTTTTTCCATTTTACCAACGCCCAATATTGCGACCTGAGGCTGGTTGATAATAATAGGCGCCGCCATCAAACTTCCACTGACACCGTGGTTAGATATCGTAAAGGTGCCGCCTTTCATGTCGAATGGCGTTAACTTACTGTCTCGTGCTCGCATGGTTTGGCCATGCAAAGCCTGAGCGATATCAAACAACTCCATTGCTTGAACGTTTTTGACCACAGGTACGACTAAGCCTTTATCGCCCAAAGCAGTGCCGACACCGATATTGATCGACTGGAAAATTTCTAGGGCATCTTCGTGAAACTGGGCATTCATATCTGGCACGGCTTCCATCGCTTTGACACAGGCGGCGAGGAAGTATGCTGTAAAGGTTAGCTTTACGCCCTTGTCCGCAAACTCTTGCTTGTGCCACTTTCTGTGCTCGATGATATTACTCATGTCCATCTCGAACACCGAGGTTACATGGGGAGCTTTCTCCATTAGGCTCTCAACCATGTGCTTGCCAATAGCGCGGCGCATCGAACTATGGGGAATACGTCGGCTGGCCAAATCACCCATGGCTGCGGCCGTGCTAAGCGTTGCTGAACCGGAGTGTGACAGCTCTGTTTTTACTGCACGGCCAGAGGCGATACAGGTCAAGACATCTTCACGGGTAATGCGGCCGCCGCGTCCTGAACCTTGCATTTGTTGAATATCAAGATTGTGCTCGGCGACTAATTTGCGAACGGCAGGGCCCATTAAATGTCGGCACGATTGATCGTTGGAAGCCTCCGCTGAATTGTCGGCTGATAAATGTTGCATAGTTGCCGGCACGCTTTCATTGCCAGCTGAGGACAATATAGTGGAGACTTCTTTGCTCTGCGCTAGGCTGGTATCTATTGTTGCCATGATGGCTTCGGGCTCTACTTTATCCCCAGATTGCATCATGATTTTTTGTAACACGCCGTCACAAGGCGCCACAATTTCAATGGCCACTTTGTCAGTTTCTAGTTCAACGACGGGCTCGCCTTCTTTGATGCTGTCGCCCTCTTTAAACAACCAAAGGCTCAATGTGGCCTGGGTGCCCTCTAACTGCTCGGCGGCTAAGCTTAAATTTTCAATGCTCATCTTAAACCTCCAATAAATCAGTCATTGCTGCGGCGATATCATCAACACCGGGCACTGCGGCTTCGAGCAAATGAATATTATGAGGGCTAGGAATATCCGGCATGGTTAGCCGGCGGATCGGCGCGTCTAAATCGAAAAAACATTCATCGCTTAAGGTCGCGGATATTTCGGCGCCAAAACCTGCGGTCTTATTATCTTCATGCACGATCAAACAACGGGAGGTTTTACGCACCGACGTTAGTATCGCGTCTTTGTCCCATGGCTGAATGGATCGTAGGTCGATAATTTCTATCGTCGCTCCTTCTGGGTCAATTTTTTCGGCGGCCAATTCACAACGTTCGACCATTGCACCCCAGGTAACAACGGTAATTTTGTCGCCTTGACGTAAAATTTTAGCCTTGCCAAAAGGCACGATAAAATCATCACCCGGATAAGGACGGCGTGCCCAACTGTTATCTATTAAGGCGCGATGCTCAAAAAATATTGTTGGGTTATTGCTGCGTAACGCTGCACGCATCAAACCTACAGCGTCTTCAGCATTGGATGGCATGACTAGCTGCCAGCCCACTTTATGCGCCCACTCAACTTCGTCAGACATTGAGTGCCAAGGGTCACCACGACGAGCAAAGCCACCTGGGACACGTACCACCATGGGCGCTGCAAATTTATTCGCGGTGCGCCAGCGCATAATTCCAGTGTCGGTTAATTGCTCGGCGGCAGGCTCGGCGTATTTTCTAAACTGAATTTCGGGCACCGGCATTAATCCCGATAAAGCCATTCCGACTGAGCGACCAATAATGCCCTCTTCCGATAAGCTGGTATCAAACACGCGCTGCTGGCCGTATTTTTCATGCAGCCCAAGTGTTGCACCGTGTACGCCACCTTTTGGGCCGACATCTTCACCGAAGACTAAAACTTTGGGATTGCTTTGCATTTCGACGTCGAGGGTTTGGCGAATTGCGGCGAGCATATTTAAGCGTCGGCCCTCTGGCTTTGGCTCTTCGTCGCTGGCGGGAAATTGATGATCACAGGTTGCTAGGCCGCCTCTTGTTTGCACAATCGGCTGGCCGGCTGCGTCATTTTCGCTATAGACGTATCGAGTAATCGTGGCAGGGTCTGGCTGTGGGCGATGCATGGCTTCGTCAACCGCGTGACGCACCTTGGCATCGGCTCGCTCTTCGATTTGCGCCCAGTGTGTTTCGCTGACTAAACCGTTGGCCAACATAAATTGTTTTAATTTAGGCAAAGGGTCTTGAGCCAGTTCGGACTCAATCATCTCGGCGGGCTTATAGGTTTGGGTATCTTGAAAAGTATGGCCGCATAAACGAGGCACCCTTAGGCGCAACAGACATGTGCCTTTACCAGAACGCACGTAGTCGACCGCGGCTTTAATTTTTGTGGCGGCCTCTAAAGGATCGGTGCCATCGCCATCGATAATATGCAGCTGCTTATAGGCCGCTAGGTTTGCCACCTGATCACCGCCGGGTGTCTGGACCTCTTGAGGCACCGATATACCGTAGCCGTTATCTTCGATGTAAAACAAATGGGGCAAGTCATTGGTTGTCGATATATTCAAGGCGGCCCAAAATCCGCTGGTCGACATCGAAGAGTCCCCGCCCATGGAAAGCCCGAGCGCGCCGTCGTAACTTTGGTCGTTTAGCTCGTCGCGGTGATAAACCACTGACTGCGCCCAACCACTGATGGGCGAGTATTGGGAGCCTACGCCACCACACATGGGAAATAATGTCGCCCCGTGGGACTCGCCATTGCGCATATTGGGATAGTTACACACAACACCAATGTCCCGGCCGTCACTGTAGCCGCCGGAGCGAGCCAAAGGGCCTGCCAGCGCATCTACAAAGTCTAAGCCCAACGCCAAGACAAACGGCCGCGAGCGGTAATATCCCGTCGCTCCGTCATGGCGATGATTCACTAAGCTGCCCAGTAAAACTTGGGCGAGATCATGGCCTCGTGCCGAGAACTGATTGAACACTAACTTTTGCGGCACCAATTCTTGCTCTTCAATGGTATCCATTGCCCGGGACGCCAACACGAGGTGGGCTATATGGGGCCAATCGAAGGCTTCAAGGGCAGATTTCTGTTTTTCATCGCTGTTAAGCAAGGGGGCAATTGTGGGCATCGCGGTAACTCTTTTGTTATGGCTTTTTAGAGGCCTAAGCTCTTACTAGCGTGCAGATATGCTCTGCGCTAGCCGATTTAGGCCTGTTATCACTCTATTTATACTGTATATTGCTACGCCAGAAATTAGCTTGCGTATATTGCTCAATACAGGGCAATATAAGAAACAACGTTCCAATACAATATAATAATGAGAAAGACTATTTCTTTAAGGTGATAAAATGGATAAATACGATGCCCAGATACTTCACGAGCTTCAACTCGATGGAAGGGTTTCTAACCGCGACCTGTCAGAGAGAATCTCGCTGTCACCCGCCCCTTGTTGGCGCCGGGTAAAGCGCCTAGAAGACGAGGGCTATATAAAGAGCTACAGCGCTCAGGTTGATTATAAAAAGGTTGGCTTGCAGATTATCGCCTTTGCCGAGGTAAGCCTTGAACGTCACAATTCAGAGACTATTCAATCATTTTTAAGCATGATAGGAAGAGAAAAAGGCATTCTTGAATGCCACTCAGTAACGGGGCAGTGTGATTATTTATTGAAGATTGTCTCCAAGGATATGGAAAGCTACGAGACTTTTGTCTCGGCTAAATTATTGTCCATCCCTGAGATTCGATCAGTGAACACCTTGATATCCATGCGCCAAAACAAGCTCACCAGCGAGCTGCCAGTGCACCCTGATTAAACCTTGGCGTAGAAACTGTAATCAAACTATTGCTTAGTGAGCCCTATCGCAAGAACAATCGGATGATAAAACCTAGAATTTAGCAACAATTAGCCAGAATTTAGCCTAGGCCTAGGCCCCCATTACCCAAAAGGTCTGGTAGAATTCCGAGGCAACAAACCATAGCGCATACAATTATTGGAACCGACGATGTTTGAATCACTACAACGTATACCCCAGGACCCAATCTTAAGTTTGATGGGTGAGTTCATTGCCGATAAAAGCCCAACCAAGGTCGACCTTGGTGTTGGTGTTTATAAAACACCCGAAGGCCTGACGCCTATTTTAGATTCAGTGAAAACCGCTGAAGCCTATCGACTAAGAGACGAGACCAGTAAATCCTATATTGGCGGCCCAGGTAATATGGACTTTAATATTGCCATGCGCGAGCTCGCTCTAGGCAAAGGCCATAAGGTATTACTCGAAAACCGCGTAGCTTCTGTTCAAGCTCCTGGCGGCTGTGGTGCATTACGTTTAGGCGCTGAGTTAATCAACCGGATAAAACCCGGCACCAAAATTTGGATGAGCAACCCTACCTGGGCCAACCACGTGCCATTATTTGGCGAAGCGGGCTTAGAGATTGCCGAGTACCCCTATTACGACCGCGCCAGTTGTTCAGTAAGATTTGACGACATGGTGCAGTGCCTAGAGCAAGAAGCCCAAGCCGGTGATGTCGTATTGCTGCACGCCTGCTGCCACAACCCTTGCGGCGCAGACCTAAACCCCGAACAATGGAAAAGCCTTGCCGAGCTTTGCCGCGATAAAAAACTGGTACCGTTTCTTGATATGGCCTACCAGGGTTTTGGCATCGGTTTAGAAGAAGATACCATTGGTGTTCGTACCATGGCCGACACTGTCGACGAGATGTTTCTCTCTATCTCTTGTTCTAAAAACTTCGGTTTATACCGCGAACGTATTGGTATGATATTAACCATTAGCGCTACCGCAAGCAGTGCTGAGGCGGCTAGCAGCCAGCTCATTAATATCGCCCGCGGAATTTGGTCTATGCCACCCGCTCACGGTGCAGCAATTGTTGCGACCATTCTGGGTTCTGACGAACTTACCCAGCAATGGCATGGTGAAGTAAAAGAAATGCGCGATCGCATTAACGGCCTGCGTAGCCAAGCGGTCGCCACACTGAACGCTCAGTGCAATGGTGCCGATTTCGGTTTCATCGAAAAAGAGTTTGGCATGTTCTCATTTTTGGGTATTAACCCCGAGCAAGTGCAGCGCTTAAAAGAAGAGTTCAGTATTTATATGGTGAGCTCTTCGCGTATTAACGTCGCCGGCCTAAATGACAACAACATGGATTATTTTGCCAAGGCTGTTGCGAAAGTTCTTTAATCTTTGAAGAGTAGTCGCAAGCACTAAAAAACTAGAGGGGAGCTCGTTCATACGCGCTCCCTTTTTAGTTTTCACTTCCCTTATTAGCTCTGATTTTTGGCACATTTACTTTTATTTCTTCCGTTAGCACTCTTCTCCCTGTTAGTTTATTCCTGCCCACACTACCAACTGTTACGTCAGAATAATCACAAACTGTATCTGTCCTCCACAGGCCCAAAAGTGCATTATCACCTTATCAAACCAAAGGGACGGCTCATGCAATACTCCACTGACACCAGTACAAAAATACTCACAGCTTTAAGGGCTCAGTTTGAACAATTCCATACTGACCTGAACAGCAAAGATGTCGCCTGTTTGTCGGCAGAGACCAAAGAGGAAGACATACCCAGCACGGGGATTTCCTTTGAGCAGTTAGATAAGCTTATTTCCAAGGACATCCAACCTAAGTTATCTGGTAGTAATGGCGGTAGATACTGGGGCTTTGTTACTGGCGGCGCCAACCCTGTCGCGACTTATGCGGACTGGCTCGTAACTACTTTTAACCAAAATGTCTCCAAAGGTGGCGACTCAATAGCAACTGCTGTGGAGCACCAAACCTTAAAATGGATATGCCAGTTGTTCGACTTACCGACATCGCTAAAAGGAATTTTTACCACTGGAGCAACAGCGGCGAATCTATTGGCTGCTTTTACAGCGCGCCAATACGCCGGAAAGCAGCAAGGGATTAATGTTGCTTTAGAGGGGATGAGCAAGCTTGATGTCAGCATTTTCAGCGCAACTCCTCACGCCAGTATGGTTAAAAGTCTTGGCATGGCGGGGTTTGGGCAGAACAACTGGAATAAGATTAAGTGCTTACCCAACTCAGAAGCTATTGACCTTGTCGCATTGGAGGTGGCGCTGTCATCGTCGCCGTCGCCACAAAAAATAGTGATTGCCAGTGCCGGCACTGTGACCGGAACTGATTACGATGACTTAGAAGGAGTTGCTAACTTATGTAAAAAACATAAGGCATGGCTTCATGTTGATGCGGCCTTTGGTATATTTGAACGGCTTATTGTAGGCGCCGATCGTAAGTCAAAAGGCATTGAGCTTGCAGACAGTATCACACTGGACTGCCATAAATGGCTAAACGTACCTTATG
>Ga0105358_10001769_pt1 | contig 11479 bp, 8 predicted proteins | sample GOMGulsemesocosm_5_FD_83509 | JGI IMG/M metagenome (GOLD analysis project Ga0105358, IMG submission 83509) | Methane-oxidizing microbial communities from mesocosms in the Gulf of Mexico - GOM15C Gulf of Mexico | ecosystem: Environmental > Aquatic > Marine > Cold seeps | place: Gulf of Mexico...
TCCCCGACTTTTTGAGAGTTTAGACTTTCTCGACCGACTGCTTGATATTCATCATCCATTTCAGGAGTTCTTAGCTGAAATTCTCTGCCTTCTTCATCGTTAACAATAAAACCGAGATCAAAACAATCAACGATTTTGACAGTGAATTTATAACCAAGCTTTGGAACTTGACGCATACTTAAAGTCACCTAACGCCCTTGTTAATGGGCAAAATATTGTTGGCTAGAATTGGTGAAGTACAAAATACAGCCAACTGTATTTTATCCTTATTTAACAGCTTGTTATGGGGCCGTTCTATCCCATAAAACAAATATCGCATTATCTGCGCTGCTTGCAGACAATGCCAGTTCCTCATTATTAAAACCTTTTAGCTCTTGAAACATTGCCATGAATTCAGGAGCTTTTGGATCCTCGGAAGCTAGATAAAACTCAAGATGATCACATTCGAATTTCCAGAATAAGTCATCGCTAAACGGGCCTTTATCATTCGTAATAATTTTAATTACGCTAATTGTTTTAGGATCTACTGCAATTCTTTTACCCAATCGGCCCTTGCACATGAAAGTATCACCAACCTCAACCAACCACGGCCCAGTAGGATAGAAGTTCTCTTTTTCCGGATTTCGCCTGAAAAGTCGATTTAGTAATGACACTTATGAAGCCCTATAAACGCTTATTGTGAGTCCATCTTCATAACGTTCACCCACAAATATCTTATTAATTAAAACCAATATCTCATAATTTCAAAGTGTTAGAAAGTTATAAAAAGAATTTTCACTATTTCTTTAATATTACGAAGACGACCTAGTAACAGATTCATTAGAAAATAGGCTCTTCTCCGCTTTGATGCAAATTAGTGGGTATTCTGGCTAATCTATCATATTGATTTAAAATTATTTTCTCACCTCATTGAATAATGATTAACTCATGACAACTATCTCTTCAGCACTTTTTCAACTTCCAGGGCAGTGCATTCAATCAATTACACTTGATAATGAGCATACTGTTGTCATTCAGTGTCGACGGGATAAACGTAGAAAGCCTATCGATCCAAGAACAAATAAATCAGGAACGATCAACCGTTACGTCCATAGAAGAGTGCGCGACTTACCCATTTCAGGCCACCCATGTGTGATTGATATAGAACTAGCCCAAGTTTCAACACAAACTTATGAGCGTCGTATTGAACATTGTGAATTCGTAGAAAACGGTGCTCGTTATACCACTCGATTTTGTAAAATGATCAGTGGTCTTTGTCGATATATGAGCATACATGCTGTATCTATACACCTCGATATTCGTTGGGAAACAGTTAAAAACATAGATAGAGCTTATTTGCTTTCTTCTTTGCCATCACTTGATCCAAGAACTATCACAGGCCTAACTTGCATAGGTGTTGATGAGGTTGCACGAGCAAAAGGTCACGATTATATGACAGTGGTTTATGATCTTGTTCAAGGCCACCTCATATGGGTTGAACAAGGTCGTCAATCACATGTTCTCCAATCATTTTTCACACAATTACCTAAGGCAACCGCAGCAGGTATTAAAGCTGTTGCAATGGATATGGGACAAGCGTATCAATCCGCAGTAAGGCGCTCGCTACCTCATGCCGATATTGTATTTGATCGCTTCCATGTGATGCGGAATTATCACATATTGATAAAAAACCAGCGAAAAAAGGAATTCTTTAAAAGTACGAACGAAGGTAGAAAAATAATGAAGGGTACGCTGTATCTTCTCTTAAAAAACGCCTACAAACTCGATGAAAAGCAATCAGATAAGCTTGATGATTTACTTGAGAGTAACAAGAGTTTATGCACAATTTATATGATGAAAGAACAGTTGCAAGCTCTGTGGCAAGAGACTAGCTATGAAGCAATGAATAATGCACTTGAAGGTTGGTGTCGGCTTGCAGAATCGACAAACATCTTAGCTTTGCATAATTTCGCAACAGGGTTAAGGATCCACAAAGTAGGCATTTGTAACTATGCAAAATATAAGCTGACAAGTGCCCGTATTGAAGCCGGGAATGTTTCTATAGGGATGATTAGGAGGCGAGCCAGAGGAGTAAGAGATACTGAATATTTTAAATTAAAAATAAGGCAAACATCACTTCCAGCAACCCATTCTGTTTTTTATCCAAAAATCAACCTCACATAACCGGAGAAGAGCCCAAAATCTAATCCAAATCAACATATAATAAACAAATGCTAACTTCCGCTTCACGCCCTGAGTCTTTCAGTCAACTATTTTTAACAATAATAGTGGTGCTTCAATTGACCGTGTTTTGAAACCCATCCGAGCAAAACATGGAAAAAAAGGATTATCTGGTACAAAACCGGGCACATTACTCAAGAATCAACCTTTTCTTTTGAGTCAATGCGCATAGTGCCATAGAGAATATAACTAATTTCACTCTAAAGTAGTGATCAGAATTACTGCACCACCAGACTTAGAACTTTTGTTCTAAATCTCGCTCTTGCTTATGGATATCTATTTGTTTAAGAATAATGTAAATATCTAAGGTATTGGCTAATGCACTAAACCACTACATAATGAGTCATAAAAACAAACAGATTTGAATACATGCCCTTGATCAAAATTAGTATTGTTTTTATCTGTTTTTATCTGTTTTTAATCGGCATTGACAACTCATTTTTGATATTTACCTGGGCAGATTTACTTTGGGTATCTACATTGATGATTTTTTTAATTTTAAAATCAATAAACCCATAGATTATGGCTAATATAGGATTGATCAAATTAAAGAAACAATAAAAAATGTAATCTAAAGGGGTGACTAACAATACGCTGTACATATAGGCTCCACAGGTATTCCATGGAATCAGTGGTGATGTGATTGTACCGGCATCTTCCAACGTACGGCTTAACACCACTGGATGCAATCCTCTGCGCTGATATTCTTCTTTATACATTCGCCCGGGCATAACAATAGCCATATATTGATCGGCGGTAACTACATTTGTACCTATACAAGTAACCACAGTGCTGGCAATTAAACTCCCTGTCGTTTTTGCCGTTTTTAATATCACATCTAGGAATTTACGTAGCATGCCCAAGTGCTCAAGAACCGAACCAAAACTTAAGGCACAGATAATTAACCACACGGTATTAAGCATACTCGACATGCCACCACCACTAAGTAGATCATTAAGCTGTAGATCGCCGGTATCAATAGAAACACCATCAAAAAACGTTGTCCAAACTACGGTTAAGTTAGCGAAGAACGCTGACTCAGTGTTCTTCGCTAAATTCATAATAAGCTCTTGCTGAAAGATTATTGCACAAATAGCGCCAACGATAGCTCCTATTGAAACAGCTGGAAAAGCAGGAACTTTTTTTATCGCCAGAGCTAACAAAACAAATAGTGGCACTAAGTTAATTGGGCTGATGGAGAAGTTTTTGGCTAGTTGCTCATTCAGGACATTAATAGCTTGGCTCGATACGGGTGCCGACTCGGAAAAGCCTAGTAGTAAAAATAAGAACAAAGCTATCGAGATAGATGGGATTGTAGTCCAAAGCATATAGCGAATATGAGAAAAAAGTTCACTTCCTGCAATGGCGGGGGCTAAATTAGTCGTTTCAGATAATGGTGATATTTTATCACCAAAGTATGCACCAGAAATGACAGCACCTGCTGCTATTTCTGGTGATAACCCTAAGCCCTGAGCAATCCCCAACAAGGCAACACCAATAGTGGCAGCTGTTGTCCATGAACTACCAATACTCATAGCGACAATACCACAAATGATACAGCTTGCTGCATAAAACCATTCAGGCGACAGGATTTGTAATCCATAATAAATCATGGTGGGTACTGTGCCCGACAGCAGCCAGGTACCAATTAAAGAACCAACAGCAAGAAGAATTAATATTGCGCCGAGCGATAGAGATATTCCATGTACAATTGCTTTTTCGATGGAGTTCCATGTAAAGCCATTTTTCAAGCCGATAATGATGGCGATGCCCATGCTAGCTAACAGCGCTATTTGATTCGGTCCATAGGATGAACTGTCACTAAAAGTACTTACCGAAGCGGTCAACAATACAATCAAAAACATCACAGGAATTGAGGCATCAATCATAGTGGGTAACTTTGTTTTATTAGGATTTTTCATGGTCATTTAACACCTGAATAGGCTATTCAACAGCAAATTTGCGCTTAAACATGCAGGGAATCAAACGAAAGTGCAAGTGAAAATTATTTCGTCTGTTAGGGATTGCTCATCGGTAAATTATCAATACTGGATAGTTATGCACATTAATCGTTTAACCATTATTTTCGAAATCAATCGCTAGCCCATTATCCTTATATATATCAGTAAAAATGCAGCTTTCAGCTTGACTGATGAATTATCCACTAGAAAAAAGTTAAAATATTTTTACTAGGTATGCTCGTTTATTCCACCTGTTTTATTCAGAACTATATTGCTTGAAGAAACTTCAGTTAGAGATTATTTGATGATAATTGTTGCCTATGGCATGAAAAATTATCAATAAAGGACTTCTCAGTGTGCACAGATACAGAGAGTACTACCGATTATTTAGGCATACTTTTTGATTATACCGTAGACATAAATTTCAAACCTCTATGACTGAATTAGTTAACTAAATGGGCTTTGGATTATGGAATTGGTTGTCTATTGTAATGGTTAATTATTTTTGTCATATTAACTTTTTACATTTTGAATGGGTTATCTAGGTATGCAATTTCAACAACTTAATGCATTTAAAGCGGTGTATGAATTAGGAACCGTGACTGCAGCTGCTGATTATATTCATATCACCCAGCCAGCCGTTAGCCGTTTAATCGCTAGCTTAGAGAGAAATATAGGTTTTAAGCTTTTTCAACGAGTAAAAGGGCGTTTATTGCCTTCGGAAAAAGGTAAAGCTTTTTATATAGAAGTATCAAAAGCTTATTCTGCACTTGAGTCACTATCAGAAAGCGCTTCAGATATTAAAAATAGCAGTTTTGGCAGTCTTCATATTGCCGCATTCCCAATGTTATCCAGTAATTTTTTACCTAAACTATTAGGTCGATTTCTTTCTAAAAATCAAAACTTACATTCTTCATTAAAAACTTATCGCTCTGAAGAAGTTTTAAGGCGAACAGCATTGCAGTCATGTGATATCGGCTTTGCGCTGTTACCTGAAATTACTGAAGGAGTGACAAGTATTAAAGTAGAGTGCAATTGTGTTTGTATTTTGCCTCAAGACAGTCCTCTAGCTGAACATACCATTATTACCCCAAGCGATCTTGAAGGGCATGCTCTAATTAGTTGCGAAAAAGATCATACTCAACGACAGGTCGATAAAGCTTTTTATAAGGCTAAAATACAACGTAATGAAGTTGCAGAGGTTTCATTAGCCATAGCCATAGCAAGTTTAGTTTCTGAGGGAGTTGGTGCTTCAATTGTTGATCCTTTCTCTGCAAAATATTCATCAGTTAATAGTGCATCAATTTTGATTAAAGAATTTGAACCCTCAATACCTTTTAGGTTTTTTATCCTACTTCCTTCATTACGAGCAAAGTCTGAAATTGTTGATCAATTTATTGAATTATTTTTTCAAGAAGCTAAAAATGCAGGCATTGAACTAACACGTTCAAAATAGCAAAATTAAGTACTTTAATATAATAAGTAAACATTCTGTGCTATCTATTGCTAGGCTTTGAATGTTTTTAATCTATTGTTTTTTAATGTTTAATTTTTGTTTTTTAAATTAAGGTATAACACTTAGACATAGGTTTGGTTTGTACAAGCATTAGACAATTTTATGTCTGCTCTTTAAAGTTTAAATCATCAATAAGGCAAATATCCCTTAAGTAGGTTTAAATAAAGTGACTATAAATAATATCAAGGCAACTAAAAGAGTAGCAGTGTTTGGTGCAGGTAATGCGGGTTTAACGGCGGCATATCATTTTACTCAACAAGGTTGTCAGGTCGCTTTGTATGGGTCTGAAGGTTTTGATGAACAAATTCATGCTATTTCTGCTAATGGCGGAATAACTTCTTTAGCCAAATATCATGGTATTTCATTAGATTACTCCGGTTTTGAATTTATTGATTGCCTAACGACTGATATTAAGCAAGCAATTGCCTATTCAGATATTCTCATTTTACCTGTTCCTTCTTTTGCGCAGGTTCCGCTGTTTAAAGAAATGCTACCTCATTTAACTGATAATCAAACTATTGTGTTAATGCCTGGTAATTATGGTTCGTTAGCACTCAATCAATTGAAAAAAGATTCAGGCTACCAATCGCTGAAATTAAATTTTGTTGATGCAATCTCAATCCCTTGGGCAACTCGCATTACTGGAAATGCAGAAATTGCTATTTTGGGGATGAAGTCCTTTTTACCCATTGCTGCACTCCCGGCAAGTAAAACAGATGAAATTCTAGCATTGTTACAACCTATCTTTCCATTAAAGCTCACAGCACTTGCAAACGTTATTGCTGCAGGATTAGAAAATATCAATTTTGGCGGTCATCCGTTAATGACTACATTAAATATTGGTTTGTTAGAAAATTTTCCTGGCAAGTTTAACTACTATACTGATTGTTGTTCACCTGCTACGGCAAAAGCCTGCGCTAAAATGGATAAAGAACGTTTGGCTGTTGGACACGCAATGGGCTTAACACTTAAGAGTGAATTACAGGCAATGAATGAGCTATATAATATGGATGCACAGAGTGTTTATGAGTTAAATAAAACCTCAGAAACTCACGGTAGTGTAAACAGTGCGCCAGATTCATCAACAAATCGCTATATCACTGAAGATGCCCCTTATTTACTGGTGCCTTGTGTAGAGTTTGCCAATTTAATGAATATTGACACGCCTATTGCAACATCAGTATTACATTTAACTAATGCCTTTAATGATACAAATTACTTTAGTGATGGACGAACCCTTGAAAAAATGGGACTGAGTAATATGAGTCTCTCTGAAATTACTATTGCAGTCAGTTAAATAAACTAAATGGCTAACGAGCTAGGTTCAAATTATGAAACTTAAAATTAAACTACCTTCTGTTTATACAATCCTATTTTTACTGACAGTATTGGTCGCGGCTCTAACTTGGGTCGTACCCGCTGGCCAATATGAAATGGCTAATAATGAATTATTAGGTGAGTTGGTGCCAGTTTCTGGCTCATTTCACCAAGTTGAAAGCAGCCCGCAGGGTTTTAAAGATATTTTATTAGCGCCCATTAAAGGCTTCTATGATCCTGTAACCAATCAAGCTAGAGCAATAGACGTCGCTTTATTTGTGTTAATCATTGGTGGTTTTTTTGGTGTGGTTAATCAAACTAAAGCGATTGAAAGTGGTATTTTTCAAATTACTAAAAAGCTTAAAGGCAGAGAAATTTGGATGATTCCAACGCTGATGGGATTTTTTGCTTTAGGTGGAACTATTATTGGTATGGCGGAAGAAACATTGCCTTTTTACACCTTAGTGATACCCGTTATGATCGCTGCAGGTTATGACAGTATCACCGGCGTTGCCGTTGTTATGATAGGTGCTGGCATTGGTGCTTTAGGTTCAACATTAAATCCTTTTGCTACCATTATTGCCTCAAATGCAGCACAAGTTAGCTTTACTGAAGGCTTAGCATTGAGGGTTGTTATCTTGATTCTTGCTTGGTTACTTTGTGTTGTTTATGTCATGAAATATGCTAAAAAAGTTAAAAATAATCCTGACTTATCATTGGTTGCCAATGATAAGTCAGCGAATGAAGAATATTTTTTGCATAGCTCAACAAATACCATAGACCAATCTTTATCGATACAGCAAAAACTGGTGTTAACGGTTTTATTGTTGGTGTTTATCGCTATGGTGGTTGGCGTTTCATATAGTAATTGGTGGATGGCGGAGATTTCAGCGTTATTTTTTGCAGCGTCATTAATCGTAGGTGCAGTTGCCAAAATGAATGAGCAAACGTTAACTACGAGCTTTATCGAAGGCGCAAAAGAATTATTAGGTGTTGCCTTCATTATCACTTTAGCACGCGGATTAGTGGTGGTAATGGATGAAGGTAATATTACACATACCTTTTTATTTTATGCTGAAAGCTTGTTAAGTGACCTCTCACCTATCATTTTTATTAACGCAATATACTGGGTTGAATCTTTTTTATCGCTACTAATCCCATCATCTTCAGGACTAGCCGTTTTATCTATGCCGGTTTTGGCTCCACTTGCTGATTTTTCAAATGTACCTAGAGAATTGGTTGTTACTGCCTATCAAGCCGCGTCAGGTTTGCCTAATTTAGTTACTCCTACCTCAGCCATTGTCATGGGCGGGCTGGCTTTGGGGCGCGTTTCATACAGTACTTGGTTGAAATTTATTATGCCCCTTTTAGCAATGATCGTATTACTTGTGATGATCATACTTAGTTTTGGTGTTGTCTTGAGCTAAATAAGCAATTGAATAACTAATAACGTACCAAATAGAGTGAACTTTTTGACTGTTTGTCTTGGATGAACAGATAAAAAATAACTTTGAAGAATAAATTAATACAAAAAATGGCAACAAGCCATATAGATAACACTGAGGGAGAGACCCATGAAAGTAAAAAAATTACAGGTATTTAAAAAGTCTGCTTTATGCTTAGCACTTAGCTCGGCATTGGCTATGCCGACGTATAGTTACGCAGAAGAAACCGTTGTAAAATCAGCTGTGGAAGGAATTGAGCGTATTCAAGTCACGGCCTCTCGCCGTGCATCTACAGTACAAGAAGCACCGCTAAATATCACCGCGCTTGATGGTGATGTTATGAAAGACCAAAATATAACTCAATTGTCTGATGTAGCTCGTTGGGTTCCAGGCTTAAGTGTTGCTGATCAAGGTGGTCGCGAAGGCTCTCCAATTGTTGTGCGTGGTTTAAATACCAACTCTTCTGGTCCTGGTTCTAATGCAGGCACTGTTGCCACCTATATTGGTGAAATTCCTCTTGTCGTTGATATGAAACTTATTGATGTTGAACGAGTTGAAATATTGATTGGCCCACAAGGCACTTTATATGGCGCGGGCACACTCGGTGGTGCTATTCGTTATTTACCTAACAAACCAATATTAGATGAAACTAGTGGTTCACTTTATGGTGATACTTTCACTTTATCCGAAAGTGATGATACCGGTGGTGAAGCTGGTTTTGTTTTTAACACGCTACTGATTGAAGATGAATTAGCGGTACGTTTTGCGGTTAATTATTTGGATGAGCCGGGTTATGTTAATTACAACTACGTGGTTAGTGAAAGTGGAGTTTCATTACCTGATCCTGATTTCTCTGATGCAGATGCTATTAACACTAACCTAAAACAGATTGAAGACGCTAATTTTGAACAAACAACTACGGCAAAAGCGATGATACGCTGGCAGCCAAATGACACTTTCGATGCAACCTTATCTTATTTTTATCAAAAACAAGATATTGGTGGCCGTTCTATCGTTCATGCCAACAGTTTAAGTGATACCAACCCTTTATCTACGGTAATAGGAGACTATGAATCAGGTTATCGTTACCAAGAGCCAAGAGAAAAAGAAGACAGCTTAGTTAGTTTAGAAGTGTCAGTTGACTTAGGTTTTGCTGAACTAACTTCTGCCACCGGTTATTCAGAATTTGAAGCGCTTGGACAAAGAGATCAAACAGATTTACTGATTCGTTTAGATTACAGCTATGAAGAATTTCCCGGATTTTCAGCCTTTACCCGTGAAGTGGATGAGGCAGAAAACTTTACTCAAGAAGTTCGTTTAGTCTCAACGAGCGACTCGGCTTTAACGTGGATAGTCGGTGGCTATTATAATAAATTTGAAAACATTGAGGATAGTCGTGAATTTACCCCTGGTTTTGATCAATATGCTTTTGATAACTGGGGTACAAGCCAATTACGTCCTGATTCATTAGAATATGTTTCGGTAGTTAACAGTGAAATAACTGAATCCGCTATTTTTGGTGAGATAACTTATAGCGTAACCGATAAATTAACCTTAATGGCCGGTGCGCGCTTTTATGACTATGAAGTCAACTCGTCTTCTGCTATCGATTTCCCATTATACAATACCTTGTTTGGCGGTGCTGGCCCTGACGAGGTTACTTTAGGCTTTGATGACACTTCTGCCACTGATGATGGCAGCCTATTTAAGGTTAATGCCAGCTATCAATTTAGTGACGATGTAATGGCCTATACCACTATCAGTGAAGGTTTTAGAATAGGCGGGTCTAATGGTATTGGCTTATGCGATGAAAGTGCAGGAGAACAACAGAGCGTTTGTGCACAACCTAATGAAGTATTGTATGAAGCAGATACCACCACTAACTACGAGCTAGGTTTTAAAAGTACTTGGTTTAGTAACCAATTACATTTTAATGCCGCCGTATTTATGGTTGAGTGGGACAATGCTCAAATTGCTGGTGCTACAAAAATAGGGCAACAATCTATTACGAGTAATGCGGGTGAAGCGGAATCCAAAGGTGTCGAAATTTCTACTCGCGCCATGCTTTCTGACAGTATTATAGCCTATGCAACTTACGCTTATACCAATGCAGAATTAACCAGTGATGCGCCTTATTTATTTAAAGTCTTAAGTCAAGGCGAACTTGAGGCAGGTGTAGAGCAAAGTTATTATGATGGTAAAAGTGGCGATCGTTTACCGGGCACTCCTGAGCAGCAGTTCGCATTAGGCGCTACTTATTCAACCGAAGTATTTGGCGATACCGGTTTAGACATAAACTATGGTTTAACCTACCAAAGTGACGTTTACTCTAAAGTTGGCTTGCGAGCTGATGGTGAAGCTTTACCAGGCTATGCGTTAAGCAACATGTCGGCACGATTATCACAAGAGCAATGGTCGGTAACCTTATATGTAGACAATATGTTTGATAAATACGCTTATAGTTCAGTCCGCCGAGATCAGGGAGATATTGGTTTAGCAAAATACCCCTTTATGAACGCTAACGATGAAAGTATTCAACGTAACTACGGACATTATTTGATCACTCCGCGAAAAATAGGCGTTCGTTTCGAATATTTGTTTGATTTATAGGTTTTTACTTCTCTGATAGCAGAAAAGCAAAGGCCCGGTATTATTAGCTTGTTTAAATTAAGTATCTTTAAATAGTGCTGTGCCTTTTTAACCTTTTGCTTAGCAATAACTTGCTAGAAAAGTAAAATTATTGAACATAGTACTTTTGTGATGAAAAGTGGCAAAGTATATAAATAGTAGCGATTTAAATAATCAATAGTACTTAAAATATGTCTAGCAAAATAAAAGCCTTACACCAGCAAGCGCAAAAAGCATTACAAGTAAGAAGCCCTATTAATAACCGCTCGGTAGGTAACTGGAAAAAATATGATGCTTATCTCGATAGTGTAAAAGAGGTGTTAGCCTCTAGAATACCTACCTAATCTTTTACAGAGTAGATGTTGAATATTTCAATAATGCTAATAGCTAAA
>Ga0105358_10001771_pt1 | contig 11476 bp, 9 predicted proteins | sample GOMGulsemesocosm_5_FD_83509 | JGI IMG/M metagenome (GOLD analysis project Ga0105358, IMG submission 83509) | Methane-oxidizing microbial communities from mesocosms in the Gulf of Mexico - GOM15C Gulf of Mexico | ecosystem: Environmental > Aquatic > Marine > Cold seeps | place: Gulf of Mexico...
CACAACATGACCAGGAAATGTAATTATTTTATTGGCAATACCATTTTCAGTTAACAATTGTGACATAACCATTGAAGCATCACCACAAATACCAATGCCTCTTTTTATACTCTTCTTATAATCTACAAAGTGGTACCGATCAAATTCAGGTATATCAAAAAATAAATAGACAAAGTAGATAAAATAATTTTCCCATAAAGGTATTCGTTGGTTGTACTTTTCTGAAGGGGGCTTTAACCAATCGATATGAACTAAAGAGCTACTAATTAGGGTCGTTAATCTAATAGCGTATTCAAGCTCAGTTTCATTTTTATCAAGTTTACTTTGGAGAAGAAATAACTCTGGAGATATTTGCTTATCAATACTAAACCTTAAATCTTCATTATTAAACACCGATGGTCGTATATTCTGAGTTAATCCGTATAAGTTGATAAGCAAGAGAATAGCGCCTGAAAATATCAAACTTAGTGAGAACACTCTACTTTTCATTATTTTTACTTTCATCTAACTTCTGCCCACGTACTACATAAATATTATAAGCACATGCAATAAAAAGTATAAACCAATGAAGAACTTCAGCTCTCATTCTGTTCATAAAGCTTATAGAAACAATTAAAGAAATAAAGCCACCCTGCAAAGCTATGATTAAATAATACTCCTTTTCAGTATATTTATCCTTAATAAGTTTTTTACATTTTTTAAGCATATTCCAAGATGAAACTATCATCGTTACAAACAGAAAAAGCCCTAAGTATCCAACCTCAGAAAGGGTTTCAAACCAACTTGAATGGACAGATCTATGCCTATGGGCTCCTGTATTTAATCCTTTAGGAAGATAAAAATCCGCATAATAATTGAAGCCTCTATACCCTTGTCCCATAGGGTAGTCTTTAGCCATATCTAAAGTAGCTAACCAAAATAACGTTCTGGTTGCAGCGCTTTCTTTTTCATAATTTATTTCAGTATTATCTTTTATGGATATAAAGCGATTAATTGCTGTGGTATCTACCACCTTTATAAGTGCTAAGGTACCTAATAGCACTATTAATATGGAATATCTTGCTTGATGCTTACTTTTTATTTTTGAAAAAAACATATGCCAAATAAAAAAAGCTAGTCCTAAAGTAGCCCCTAAAAATGCTGCCCTACTATTAATTAGGACTATTGCATTGGTTATAAAGGCACCTGCAATAACGGCTAATACTTTTTGATATTTTTTTTCTGACTTCCAAAAAAAGAATAAACATAATATTAAACTAGGAGTGATGGCTAGCGCTATTCCATTGGAATCAGGGCTGTCAACGGTGCCTATTCCTTCTACGCGCCCGCCTCTATTTCGTCCTAATTGAGTTGTCAAAAAACCTATATACCAACAACCATAAATATATCCTATGAGAATTAAGTATAGGTCTTTTATGGTAGAGACAAGTTTAAATGCAATACTGATTATAATAACCATTTTAATGTAATATTGTGCTGCTATATTATGATCAAAAGCAATGGCGTAAAAACCTGTAATGGTATACAACATGACTAATAGGTAGAGCCATCGAAAAGAGGGTATTTGTATTAGGCGGTTTAATTTTGCTTTTTTCCAGGATATTATCAAAACAATACACATTAGAATTACAGCAATGAAAGAATAAGGAAGGTTAGGAATACTCCCCCCCCACCAACGAGCTGGAGGGTTATAAAAATAAACAGCTTGATAAAGAATAAAAGCGGCAACAGGCAATGCGCGTAAAGATAAAACCACCCCAAAAAAATAGGTTATAAAAAATAAAATGATATTCATAATTATTAATATTCTTGTTTCTTTATAGTTATTGTTTTAAACAATACTCTACAATAAGTTATTCACGACAAAGGGTATAGATGGATATATAAACAATTTTTCACTAGTATTCCACAAAGTTTTTATTTTTGTCTTTCAATCGCCCAATAAACTTGCTTCGGAAGGAAGCGCCAACGGCCATAGCGTAATGCTATTCTAAGTAGCGGCCAAAAATACCCATTAAAACTTCTATTCTTAGCTAAATATATGAGTGCATTAAAGGTTTCTTTTTCTACTCTACCTTGTAAGGAATCATAATATGGGGCAGCAATTTTTTTATTGTTGTTATAGTTTTCAATTAAAGAAAATAGAGTAAACATCTCTTGTTTATAATGCCCATATTGTCCAGTAATACTCTCATTACAATCCGTGAAGTAATCATTTGTAACTTCTTTAGTACCAACTACTGAACCAGAAAAAGCAGCTTTAAATTGAAGATGAAAATCATTTGCGGCTTTATAAAAAGCACTATTTGCCGTTGCTTCAACGGCAACGCTCTTATACATAGCAATATTCATAGCCCCAGCTAAAGGGTAATTATTGCAAAAATAATGTTGAAGAGGCTCTTTAAATATATAGTATTTATTTTTATTACAATACTTAACCCACTCAGGTAAAACCCATCCTTTTCTTTTCTCTTGGGTAATGGCAAAGGCACTGACACAACTGGGGTTATCATATAATGCTTGTACTAAAGTAGATACTTTATTATTTCGCGCTATATCATCGGAATCATGAAAAATAACAATGCCACCTTTAGCATTCATTACTCCAGTGTGTCTTGCAACCGCAGCCCCTTGATTTTTTTGTGTAATGACATTAATTCGAGCGTCAATACTTTCCATTATGTCACAGCATCCATCATTGGAACCATCATCAACCAAAACAATCTCTAATTGCCCTTTAAAAGATTGCTTTAGCAATGAATCTACCACTAAGGATAATCGAGATTTTCGATTATATACAGGAATAACAATAGAAATTAACTTGTTAGCGCTAGTCATTTCTAGCGCCTCAAAGCTTTAAATAAAAAAAGAGGTAAATAAGTTAACAGAATATAATAGGTTGATTTTATAAAATATTTTTTACCCCGTGTTTGCCTAAATAATTTCCTAGCTTTAATGAAATTTTCTTGATCAAAATATTGATATCCACAATTAAATGTCCTCTCATTTATTTGTTGGTTAACTAATACCATTTGCAGAGAGGATAAATTTAAAATTTTATTTAGCAAATGTAAAATCTCAAGTTCACCTTCTAACTGAGTAGTCAATGCGCTACTCATATTTCCACTATGTCGGCGAATTTTTGTATTCATTGACTTAACATAAGTCCCTTTAAAGCCGTTATAAGCACAACGTAAATAGAACTCCCACTCAACAGGTGAGCCACTTCTACCAGGAATATGTTTACCAATAGCCCCATTTACATTATAAATATGACGAGAAAAAGCAACCCCGCCCCAAAATATGGGTTGCTCAATAAGTAGATACTCAAACATATCTGATTTAATATCAAAAACATTTGGAACAACTTCAAAAGTATCTAAATTCTGAAAGTGAATTAATGAAGCGAATTTATTTTCTTCTTGCTTATCATTTTCAAAAAACAAATTAAAATCACTAAAAAAAACACGGCTTTTAGCTTCTTCACCTATTGATGAAATAGCCTTATGCATATTCATTAAAAAATCTGGCAGCCATAAATCATCACTATCAATTGGTGCTAAATACTCACCTTTAGACTTGGATATACCATGATCTCTTGCTGCACCATGCCCTGAATTTTTAATATCTAAAACAATACCCGTTAATTCAAAATCAATTAAAGCTTGCCTTGCAATTTCAGCAGAGTTATCTGTAGAGCCATCATTCACAATAATAACTTCAAAATCTTTAAACGTTTGCTGGGCAATTGTTTGAAGAGTTTCAACAACTAAATTTTCTCGATTATACAATGGTATAACAACAGAAAAATAAGGTTTACAATTATTCATGGTTATCTAGCCTTTTATTTTTCGTCTTAACGCTTCAATTGGCTCATTAGCAAGCATATTGATTAACGTTGATATAACGATAGTAAGAAAGAGAGAAAGTGAAAACACCTCTAACCCATTCCAACTGATACCTTTAATCGGTTCTGAGAAAAAACACCAGCTTATAAAACAAGCAACTCCCCAGTGTAGTAAATAAATGGGATATGAAAGATCACCAAAATATTTATCTACATTTTTAAATTGGGCTTGAGGCTTAAAGTTAAATAGAACAATAATGACCAACGCACTCAATATCAAATTAAGGTATGAACCAATAAGATCGAATTTCCACCATTGCTCTGCAGCAAAAAACTTGCTACTTGAAACCAGTGCTAAATTACCAATAAAAAGACTACCAATGAATAAATTAAATAGTGGTAACTTTTTTAAGCTATTAAACACGCTCGCTTGATAATAATACAGCAAGGCACCTAAAGAAAAAGGGACTGACGCTGTTAAAAAGTTACCATAATTCAAACTAATTGTTTGATGATAAACATTCCAAACTATAGTCATAACAATGCTAAGTCCAAACCAAGCGAATGTTCTTTTTCTCGTTTTAGATATACCTAAACCGATCAATAGGTAATAGAAAAGTTCGATTGTCAGCGCCCAAGAAGCAGGTGCAAGTCTAGGTGTTTCTTCTATTGGGTAAAAAGCAGGATATATTAGTGTTAAGTTACTAAGTATATTACTAACTCCTGATGGAATACCTAATTCATGATGGTATAAACTAGCAAATTGACTTGAAGTTACATACAGCATAATAAGTAACAATAATGATAATAGCCAATAAAGTGGATACAAACGTAAAAAACGGTTTATAGCATATTTTTTAAAACCGATGATTGAATGTCCATATTTGTCATTCATTATTGTTGTCATCAAAAAACCACTTAAAATAAAAAAACTATAAACGGCAAACTGACCTATCGAAGGAATTTCAACAATATGATAAATCATCACATTAAGTGCTAGTACAAATCGAAATAATCCCAAAATAACACTCCCAATTAATGTAATAAATTTAATTTTGATAACCTTTAGGGTCACGTAATTAACTTTTATTAGTTTAGTGTGCAATAAACTCTAATGAGGGTTTTTTATAAATGCTTTATAATCAAGTTGATATATAAACCAAAATCATCTATTTAATCTAAAACCCTAGAGTAAATTTTATTATATATTTCAAACTATACAGCCATTTTTTTATAGGGATAGATACTTTAGATAAATGGTTATATAATTGTTTATCTGGGTCTATCGCTATCATTGTTTTATATATATCTATACCTACTTTATTGCAAGCATCTTTTTCTATAAATTTATCCATATAGTGTTCAATTTCATTTTGCTGACTTGCAAACCAAACGCCAGGTAGATCATTGTTGTGAATCACATATATACCTCTTGCTAAAGCTTCTATTACCATTCTAGGGAAACCATCATGATTTGTAACTCTAACTAAAAGACCTATGTCTTCCCAAAATTTAGCTGTGTTATTTACCCAACCTAAGCTTTTAACATTTGTATATTTAGAAAAATAATGTTCTTCATCGGCTAAAATATAAAAAGTTAATTCAGGGTACTTTACAATCAGTTTTTCTATATATTGAGCCCCGTAGAAATCACGTCTATTACTAGGTAAATAAACCAGCACTCCTTTTTTTAAATATTGAGTAGATGTTTTTCTTATTGGTATAAGCTCATCTAAAACTTGTGGTAATAAAATGCAGCTTAAGTTGATACCATTTAATTCCTTTACAAGGCCCTGATGGTTAGTGGTCATATTTTGACTAATTATTTTATCTGCTAAACATGTTGCATCCATTATTGATGCTTCAGTTATCGAGTTAAGTACATCACTGCCAGCCCAGTTTCTTATTATTGGTACTCTTAATAAGGTAGCTAAAGCTAATTGCTTAATAAGATAAGGTGAAATCGCATCATAATGCTGTAAAACCACTATGTCGGCACTTAAGTACGCGATGATTAGGTCCTTTGTAGTGATAATGTAGGGATCAATAAACACTGAAGTTGCATTTTTTCTTTCTAAGGCATTAGCTAAGGTTTTTAAAGGTGACGAAATGGAAGGATATGCTTCTAGATATAGTACATTCAGTTTTTTATTATTCATTATTATTTATTTATCTGCTTTGTAATTAAAAATTTCGGTAGTAAGCTAGTGGGTATAGACTTTGTTTTAATAATTAAATATAAGTATATAAGTAAAGATATCATTATTGAAATAATAAGAGATATATCTATATTATTTGTTTTTGCATAATATGCTTGGTGAGCAGCTAAAGGGATTATGCATAATATACTTATAATAAAAGGTTTTATTAAATTTATTAGGTATTGAATTGGATTTATGGATAAAATGTTCCTATATAACATAATCTTAAGTGTTAAGCCAAATAAAGGGGGAATAATGCAAACAAGAGGGACCATTACATTTAACCCAAATTGTATAGTACTAATTATAATGAATATTTTTAAGATGTTGGTTATTAAATTAAGTTTAAATACAGGTTTTGCTTCCCCTAAACCGTGTAAAATTGATTCGCTGCATGGGGCTAACCCGCTGATCAATCTATCGATGCAATAAAACATTAAAAAATAGGATACAGCAGTCCACTTTTCACCATAAAGTAGTTGTACAGCATACTCAGATAAAATAGCTAAAATTAAAAAAAATGGTAACGAAATAGTATTATATAGTTGTGATATTTCAAAAATTTTATTATTAGTTTCTTTTGTATTCTCTCTGTTTAATAGTGAGAAATAAGGTGTTAACACGCTGTTTAAACTGTCAGTTAATAAACGAGAAAACAATGCGGCAGTTGACGATGCTCTACCGATAATACCCACCTCATGTAAGTTATAATATTTTCCTGTTATTAACTCTATTAAATTTTGATTTAAGTGATAAATAAAAGATGAGCCACTGGTGAATTTACTATAGTTAAAAATAGTTTTTATTTCGTTAAACTGTAATTTTAGCTTCAAGTCTTTAGGTTTAAAAAATTGAATTATAATAATATCGGTAACTGTTAGAATAATAGAGCCATAAACTAATGACATAACACCATAATTATTTTCTGCCATTACAACCATTGCGATAGAGCTTGTAACTTGTGAAATAACAGAGGTAATAGCAATCGGCTTGTAATTTAAGTTTCTTGTGTGAATTATTTTAGTAATTGTGCCAAAAGGACTAATAATAATGTTGGCAGACAGTAACATTATTATTAAGCTCAATTTGTCATTATTATAAAATGAAGCTATAAAAGGGGCTGAAATAAATAGTGTTACGGCTAAAAATAATGCAACCATGATCGATAAACTAAAGCAATTATTTAACTTGATAGTATTAATTTCTTTCTCTTTAATAAGGTAGTCGCCAACCCCTAGCTCTTTTATTATATTAGCAGTACCTACAAAAAACATACAAATAGTAAATAAACCATAATCTTCAGGCGAGATTAACCTTGCTAATATCATGGTTGTAATTAACTGTATTATTATATTGATATATTTTTCACTAGAAGTGATCAGAAAGGCTTTTTTAACGGACATAAGTTCTTTGGTTTTCTATTTGGTAATTATAGGCGTAAATTATACTGATCATCGAAATTTATATAATCTGGAACGCACAGATAAAACAACATTTTTAATATAGCAGTTATAATATTAAAAAAACGATATTATTTGACAACGTTAATATTGTTTTCAGTTAACCCTTTTGCTAACAGTGATTGGTATGGATTACCGTCACGAAAATCAGGCACCATTAGTACTTTATTTATTTTATTCATAATAAGCGATTATATACTTTAATTGTTAAAAGTTGTTGAATATGCTCTAACTCACTATTTCGACTATTGAACACAGCAATAAAAGAAAAGAGTAAAAAAACATAGCAACAGCTAAATATAATACTTGTTATGCCCAATGCAATTACATTGTTTTCAATTTGAACGGATAGCTTAATTGCTAACAATGCAGCAATGAAAGAAAAAGAGGCACAAAAAGCAGCAAAAAATATTTGATAAGTTAAACTATAATTTATTAACTTTTTTAAGTAAATAGCTAATATTAAGGTTGAAATACATCCCGTTATTCCTCGATAAAAAGCAATGTCTTCAGGTTGTTCTAATGGTATAACAATAAAAACAAAAATAATAAGCATTAAGCTAAACAAGTCGAAAAAAAATGTGGTTTTAACTTTTCCTTTTACAATTAAAACTTGTTCAAAAACTAAAACAAAAGGAAAATATAACAATAGCAATGTTAAAAAGCTCATTAAGCGATAACTACTTGTCCATTTATCTCCTAGCAAAAAATTTATAATCAAATCGGGGAAAAATGAGATAAAAATGACCAGTGGAAATACCACCATGGAAATAGCCATTAATGAAAAATTAATTTGTTTAACAAATTTTTCAGGGGTGTTTTTATCTACACTAAAAGATGCAAGCAGTGGCTCAATTGCTGGATAAAGTAAATTATGAGCAGGTAACATAGCTACATTTCTCGCCATGTAATATTGCCCTAATATAGCAGGGCTAAATAACTTAGAGACTATTAATGTATCTATTTGTGAGCGTATGTAACCAACAATACCTTTTAGCAATAACCATTTAGAAAATAACCACTGTTCATTACAATTTAAAAGGCTGAATTTAGGGCGAAAGGTGTGAATTTTATAAGAACCAACAAGAAAAATTATACTGGCAACTAAATCAGCAATGATCAATGCCCAAAAGCTAGGCGATAAAAATGCGATTGTTATAACAACAGTAAAGGAAATTACTTTTTGAATTAACGTTAACCAAAATAGCTTTTTATAATTTAGCTCACTTTTAAGTAAAAATATTCCTGGGTTTTTAAGTGCATTTAGCGGCAATAGGAAAGACATAACATAAATGGCATTTTTTAATTGGGGTTGTTCAAAGTAATCACTAATAAAAGGGGCGCTAATAATAAGTATTAACCACAGAGCGCTTTTAGATATTAGATCAATTGTCCAAGCGGTGTTTAAATCTTGCTCTGAAACGTTTTCTTTTTGAATTATATATTGCTCAGTACCAACGTTAGAGAGCATATCAAAAAAATAAATAATAATAGCGGTTAGTGCGACAATAGCAAAGTCGTCAGGGGTGAGTAGCCTAGCTAAAACCATTATGCTGACTAAGCCAATTAGTCGCTGCAGCATTTTGCTAGCAATGAGCAAAGAAGAGCTTTTAAGAACCTTGTTGGCTAAAGTTGTCATGGGGTATTGATAATATACTCTAATTGAATTGTCGCACTGAAGTACGACCTACAAAAAACAAATTGTCGCACTGAAGTACGACCTACAAAATAAAATTGTCACACTGAAGTACGAGCTACAAAAATTGAATTATCGCACTGAAATACGAGCTACAAAAATCAAATTGTCGCACTGAAGTACGAGCTACAGATGTCAATCATGCATTCCAGCTTACACACGCTTAAATACCTTTTGTGCTTTTTCTGTGTGTACTTGCCAGTCGAGGGTTTCTACTGCATGTATTCTTCCTGCTTTACCCATTACTGTACATTGTTCAGGGTTTTGTAATAATTCTATTAGTTTTTCAGCAATTGGCTTTGGTTTTGTGCAATCAACAATAAAGCCTGTTTCACCAATAATCATAGTTTCTGCTGTACCACCAGAATCACCTGCTATTACAGGTTTAGCGCAAGCTTGTGCTTCTACTAAAACCATGCCAAAACCTTCAATGTCTTGTCCTACCGTTCTATTTGGCAAAGAAAATATATCACATTGTTGATAGGCTTGAATCATTTGCTCATCGCTAATTTCAGACATAAATAAAACATTCTTTTGTAATTGCAACTCAACTACTAATTTTTCTAAGATAGGTTTTTCTTCACCTCCGCCTATAATGGCATAAAGCACATCAGGAATTGATTTTATAACCTCAGGCAAGGCTTTTATTAGCATGTCTTGCCCTTTACGTTCTTGTAGCCTACCTACGGTTAAAATCACTTTTTTATCTTCCCAGCCTAAAGAGTGCTTGATGCTTGTGCTTTTTTCAGCAGGAATAAACCGATTAGTGTCACAACCAGGGTTTAGTATTTCTATTTTATTTGATGATGTTTGCCAGTTATTTAGAAGTAAATTTGCAGTATTTTGGCTGTTACAGATGAGTGTTGTGGCGTTGTTCAATACTTTTTTAACTATCCAACTTAATTCACGACTGGTTGCTGCTGCTTCAACATCTTCCCCGTGAATAAAACAAATGTATGGGATGTTGAATGTTTTATTAAATATATAACCGATAAAACCTTCAGGTAAACAACGACCACAATGTAAGGTAGTAATATTATGTTGTTTAATTAGCTTTCTAACTTGGCTAAATACTCGCCAATAAAACGTTAAGCCCGTTAAACTTTTTATGCCCCAGCTGGTTGATGAAAGGTTTAAACGTTTAATATTTAAATCATGTGTTTTATCTAACGCTTCATCACCTTTAGTTTTACCAGCAGCAATAAGGTATTCATTTTTTGGTAAGCGAGTGTAAAGCTCCCAAAACCAACGACCGCTACCGCCATTTTTAGGTGGAAAAATTTCACTTATTAAGAGTGTTTTTTTTGTCATTATTAAATATCCATATTTGCGGGCTTAAATTCAACCTACATAATTTAGCTGTTAACTGCTTAAGCACTTCTCTAAATGATGATAACAAGTAACCATCGTTTAGTGTTAACAATTTTTGAATCAGTTATTTATTGTGGTTGTTTGGATTATCGACAAGAACACTCGATAATGACGGTAAAGCATTATTTTGTCGGAATGAATTCCGACCTACATTGGGTTCATTTTGCTGCATTGAATTCTGATCTACATTTATTTCATTTGTAGGTTGTACTTCAGTGCAATGGGTTTGTTGTGTGGCATTGTTTTGTCAGAATGAATTCCGACCTACATTGGGTTCATCTGTAGGTTGTACTTCAGTGCAACGGGTTTGTTGTGTAGCATTGTTTTGTCAGAATGAATTCCGACCTACATTGTTTTCATTTGTAGGTCATACTTCAGCGTGACAAGTCTTATGTATATTTTTCATATACCTGTTGATACTGTTCATTCATTGCTTGTTCTGCAAAATATTGATCAAATCGTTTTTTAGATGCAGCACCTAAATTATTATTAGTTTTTATTTCTGTTATTGTATTGAGAATACCTTTAGCAAACTGCTCAGCATTATTGTTTTCAGTTACATAACCATTCCCCCCATTAATGACTACTTCAGGGTTCCCCCCAACGTCTGTCACAACACAGGGCTTACTTAATGACATGGCTTCTAAAAGAGTCATAGAGGTGCCTTCACTGAAAGACGATAACAAGTAAACATCCATTAAAGCTAAGTAGTTTTTAGGTTGAGTTTGGTAGCCAGTTAACATTACGTTGCTATTTATTCCAAGCTCACTAATGCGGCTTTCAATATTGCTTCGCTCTTCACCGTCACCCACTATTATTAATGTGGTGTTTGGTTGTTGCTTTAGCACAAGTGCAAATGCTCTTAGCATCATGGTGTGATTTTTTATTGGATCAAAGCGGG
>Ga0105358_10001776_pt1 | contig 11459 bp, 10 predicted proteins | sample GOMGulsemesocosm_5_FD_83509 | JGI IMG/M metagenome (GOLD analysis project Ga0105358, IMG submission 83509) | Methane-oxidizing microbial communities from mesocosms in the Gulf of Mexico - GOM15C Gulf of Mexico | ecosystem: Environmental > Aquatic > Marine > Cold seeps | place: Gulf of Mexico...
CCTAATGGGCCACCGGTTAAAACTAAACGTTCATAATCTAGACCAGACATTAGTACACGGACGCCTTTACCTTCTTCACCTAATATGTTCTCTGCTGGTACTTCACAGTCTTGAAACACCAGTTCACAAGTATTTGAACCACGCATACCTAATTTGTCTAATTTTTGATGACGAGAAAAACCGGGGTAATCACGTTCAATGATGAATGCGGTAATACCTTTTGAACCTGCCGCGGTATCTGTTTTTGCATAGACAACATAAACATGAGCGTCAGGGCCGTTAGTGATCCACATTTTATTACCATTTAAAATGTACTTATCACCTTTTTTATCTGCACGTAACTTCATACTGACTACGTCTGAACCCGCATTAGGCTCACTCATTGCTAATGCGCCAATGTGTTCTCCGGTACAAAGCTTGGGCAAATATTTTGCTTTTTGCTCATGTGAACCATTTTTGTTTAATTGATTTAAACAAAGGTTAGACATAGCACCATAACTTAAACCTACAGAAGCAGAAGCTCGAGAAATTTCTTGCATTGCAACCATGTGTTCAAGATAACCTAAACCAGAGCCGCCGTATTGTTCATCAACGGTCATGCCTAATAGACCCAAGTCACCAAATTTACGCCACAAATCGTTTGGAAATTCGTTGTCTTGATCTATTTTTTCAGCACGCGGAGCAATTTCGTCGCGAGAAAATGCATTAACTGTATCGCGGATCATGTCCACGGTTTCGCCTAAGTTAAAGTTCAAAGATGTAAAGGTTGAAATCATGGTGGATCCTTTATGTAAATTATTTTTTTAATGGCTATTAAGAAGTTTCTTTATCTATGGCTGCTAATGTTTCTTTGCAGCTCTCTTCTAGGCTATCAAGCTCAAGCAATACGATTTTAATATCATCAAGCTGCTGATTTAAATGTTCTTTTTTCTCTGCGATAATACTCATCATGGTTGTTAATTGCGTAGCGCTGGTTCGGTCGTGGTCATATAACTCAAAGATTCGTCCCGTTTCTGCTAAAGAAAATCCTAGTCGCTTTCCTCTTAAAATCAACCTAAGCCTGACGCGATCTCTTTGTTTATAAATGCGAGTTTGGCCTTTACGGGTCGGTTTAAGTAAACCTTGATCTTCGTAGAATCGGATACTACGGGTGGTAATATCAAATTCTTTTGCTAAATCACCAATAGAGTAGGTGATTGCTTTTGCTTGGTTCATAAGTTGACCTATGCTTAATGATAGTGATAACCTTACAGGAAGTTTACGTAAACGTAAAGGTGACTATCCGTAATTGTTTATCGTTATTGCTTTTATTTGTCGCGGTGTAAATTCTACCGTGCATATTTGTATACGAGTAGCGATGAGTATAGTACTAAAGTTTACGTTGGCGTTAACGTTAATTTGAGTTAACCTGTCGCCATTATTTATACTTCCATTTTTTATTATCGGAGAGCTTCCATGTCTACTACAGATCCTATTGTTATTGTTGCTGCTACAAGAACCCCTATGGGTGGTTTTTTGGGTGGCTTGTCGACGGTTACTGCACCTAGTCTAGGGGCTACGGCCATTCAGGGTGCTTTGGAAGCAGCTAACTTAGCAAATGATCAAGTTGATGAAGTGATTATGGGCTGTGTTTTACCTGCGGGTTTAAAACAAGCTCCAGCTCGCCAAGCTGCTCTTGATGCAGGCTTAGAATTATCAACGGTATGTACCACTATTAATAAAGTATGTGGCTCAGGTATGAAAGCAGCAATGCAAGCTCATGACGCATTGATTGCAGGTTCAATTGATGTTGCCATTGCTGGTGGTATGGAAAGTATGACCAACGCGCCACATATTTTGCCGAAAGGTCGTAGTGGCATAAAAATGGGTCATGGTCAGATACTTGACCACATGATGACTGATGGATTAGAAAATGCTTATGATGGCATTGCCATGGGCTGTTTTGCTCAAGAAACAGCAGATGATGCGGGTTTTACACGTGAAGCTATGGATGAATACGCACTTCGCTCTTTATCTCGTGCTAACGCGGCAATTGAGTCAGGTGCATTTGAGAATGAAATTAGCGCGGTAACGATTAAATCTCGTCGAGGTGATTCTGTGTTCTCAGTTGATGAACAGCCCGGCAATGCTCGTCCTGAAAAAATACCTTCATTACGTGCTGCCTTTAAAAAAGACGGTACTATTACCGCTGCCAACGCGAGTTCTATTTCAGATGGCGCTGCAGCACTAGTGATGATGAAACAATCAACAGCTCAAAAGCGTGGTTTAACACCATTATGTAAAGTTGTCGCACATGCTACTCACGCTCAAAAGCCAGCTGAGTTCACTGTTGCTCCTGTTGGCGCGATGAATAAGGTTTTGGAAAAGGCGAATTGGTCAGTAGCTGATGTTGATTTGTGGGAGATAAATGAAGCTTTTGCCATGGTCACTATGCTAGCTATTAAAGAGCTTGAACTTGATGATAACAAAGTAAACGTTAATGGTGGTGCTTGTGCGTTGGGTCATCCACTAGGCGCTAGTGGTGCACGTATCATAGTTACTTTGATTCATGCATTGAAGAATAAAGGTTTATCAAAGGGTTTAGCATCACTTTGTATTGGTGGTGGTGAAGCAACTGCTATTGCTGTTGAAATGCTATAAGCTATAAAATAAATTTAGATATTATTAACTTTTGATAAAAGCTGCATTTGCAGCTTTTTTTACTTTAAATCTATGAAAATAATATATAGATGGTATGTTTTATAAAAACAAACAAGAATAAATTAAAATTATGGAAAGCATTCTCAAAACCTATTATCGTGAGCACCCAACACTACTACTTACTTTTTGCTATTTTATTATCACTCTTATAGGTGTTGTTTATAGCGTTTTTTTCTATCACGAATTTGACATTTTTATCCTTAAGTTTTCTGATATCAGTGATTTTTTACTTGCTTCAATATTGGAACCTTTATCCATAACAATTTTTGCCGTGTTCGTTATTTTACATTTTATCTCTTTCAAAATGGAAGTATGGATGCGTAATCGATTCAGGAGATACGGAGCTTTTGTCTCAAAACGATTAAAGCCGAAATATTCCGACCCAATTATTTTATTTGTTGTGTTAACTGTAGGTACAGGATTTTTTGTTCGAGATCTAGCGATAGGTAATGCTGAAAGTGTTAAAAATAACGTTAAAGATGAATATGTTGTTTTGGTGCCAAACTATGAAAATGCGTTAACAGAACAGGTATTGAGTTTACTTGGAAGTTCCAGTCGTTTTTCCTATTTTTACGATCGTGATAGTGGCGAAGCGCTAGTCATCCCTATAGAAAGTATTTCATATATGCGTAAAGAAGTTACAAATAAAAAAATCATAAAGAAAAAGTCCGATTAAGTTCTTTCTAAAAATGGCAACAAATATAAGTTAGTCGAATACGAAGTTTACTCGACTAACCTTAGTCAATTTATGATGATTTACTATTACTTACTAAATCATCATGCTCAAAATCATCAACATCAATTGCGGCTTTACGTCCTATTTCTGTACGGCGTAATAAATCTGCTTCTTGTTCTGAAATAATCTTAAGTGCCAAGCCTTGTTCAGCAATTAAGTCTAATTGCGTAAATGGCATTCTTTTTTCTAGGTGTTGGCAAATTTTGTCAAAAATAGGTTCGCTAGCAATTACATCTTTTAACGTTTGCTCCAATTGACCAACAACATTTTCCGGTTCATTGGTTAGATATTGTCCCTTTCCTAGGCGTGTTCTAGCATCAGAAGGGGTTTGCAATATTATCGCAACTTGATGTTCGGTAATGTCAGATGGTTTGGTTAGCCAAGTACCCAAAGGGAAAATAATCACTCTGAGTATTTTGCCGACCAGCTTATTTGGGAAGTTACCAAGTAACTCATCAATTGCATGCTGAATATTATATAAAGAATCTTCAACCGCCCATTGCATTAATGGAAAATCGTCAATTTGACGGCCTTCATCGTTATATCTCTTTAGGGTTGCGCTGGCTAAATATAAATAGCTTAAAATATCACCTAAGCGTGCTGATATACGTTCGCGCCTCTTTAAATCACCGCCTAATGTCAACATCGCAATATCTGATAACATCGCTAAATTGGCACTAAAACGATTCATTAATTGGTAATAGCGGCGGGTATTATCTTGAAATGGTGTTTGTTGTAGTCGCGCTCCCGTTAGTGAAAACCAAAAGCTACGACAAATATTACTAATAGCAAAGCCGATATGACCAAACAGTGCATGGTCAAAGTCATCAAGTGCTTGTTGCTCATCTTTATTGCTTGCTGCTCCCATTTCGGCAAGTACGTAAGGGTGACAACGAATTGCCCCTTGACCGTAAATGATCATACTACGCGTTAGTATATTGGCACCTTCAACGGTGATGGCAACAGGAGCACCTTGGTAGCCACGGCCTAGATAATTACTGGGGCCCAAACAAATACCTTTACCGCCATGAATATCCATCGCATCATTAATGCATTGACGTAGTTTTTCCGTTAAGTGATATTTAGATATTGCAGAAACCACTGAAGGCTTTTCGCCTAAGTCAATTGCTCCGGTAGATAATGTCGTGACCGCATCCATTAAATAAGCGTTTCCGCCGATTCGAGCAAGCGCTTCTTCAATGCCTTCCATTTTTCCTATAGGCATTTTAAATTGACGTCGAATACGGCTATAAGCGCCCGTTGCCAGTGCAACAGACTTTATGCCACCTGTGCTATTTGAGGGGAGGGTAATAGCTCTACCTACGGATAAACATTCAACTAACATTCGCCAGCCTTGACCAGCTTGTTCAACGCCGCCAATAATAAAGTCTAGCGGTACAAATACCTCATTACCTTGTGTTGGTCCATTTTGAAAGGGGACATTAAGCGGAAAGTGACGACGACCAGTGATAACACCTGAAATATTTGTTGGTATTAATGCACAGGTGATGCCTAGTTCAATTTCTTCACCCAATAAATTGTCAGGGTCTCTTAGTTTAAAAGCTAGTCCTAATACTGTGGCTACGGGGGCCAAAGTTATATAACGTTTGTCCCATGTTAACTTCATACCTAGTACTTGTTCACCATCAAATTCACCATGACATATAATACCAAAATCAGGAATACTGCCTGCATCTGAGCCAGCTTCAGGACTGGTGAGCGCAAAACAAGGGATTTCTTCACCTGTAGCAAGGCGAGGTAAATAATGCTCTTGTTGAGCTTTTGTACCGTAATGTTGTAACAACTCAGCGGGACCAAGCGAATTAGGTACACCAACCGTACTTGCTAATACCGTACTTACCGCAGATAATTTTTGTAATACTCTTGATTGTGCATAGGCGCAAAACTCAAGACCACCAAATTCTTTCTTGATGATCATTGCAAAAAATTTATTATCTTTTAAGTATTGCCAAACTTCAGGTGATAAATCAGCCAGTTGGTGTGTAGTTTGCCAGTCGTTAGTCATTTTACAAACTTGTTCAACTGGACCTTTTAAAAAGGCGAGTTCTTCAGCGTTCAGTCGAGGTTGAGGGTAGTTATGCAATTTTTTCCAATCAGGAGTACCTCTAAATAAATCGGCTTCGAACCATGTTGTTCCTGCATCAATGGCTTCTTGCTCTGTTTTTGACATCTCAGGCATGATTGACTTAAACAGTTGCAATAAGGGCTGGCTAATATGTTGTTTTCTGATGGAAGCTATATTTAATGGCAAAGTAATAAGTGCAAATAATAGCCAACCTAAAAAGGAAACAGCGTTTAATACGGTGCCAACAGCCATTAATGCGGCAAATGACAATGTAAAGGTTGATAATGATGAACGGCTATAGGCCATAAACCAGCAGAGAGCGATCGCACATACTATCCAAGTCAAATCTTCCACGGGTTTTCCTTTTTATTGTTGGTTGTTGGCTATTTTTATAACCGTTTATCTATACTTCTTGACGTTATTATTTTAATACTGGTCAGACCTTGCTAGGTTATTATGAAAAGTAGAAAATATCAAACAGTTAACACGCAATTTTTTATTCTATTTGAAGTTGTGTTATTTAGTTATAATAAGTATAGAATTTATTAACTAGAGTGATAGTTTATGTGCGAGCTGTTGGCTATGAGTGCCAATGTACCAACTGATATTTGTTTTAGTTTTAGTGGTCTTATGCAAAGAGGTGGTAATACTGGGCCACATAAAGACGGTTGGGGAATCACTTTTTATGAAGGCAAAGGTTGTCGTAGCTTTAAGGATCCACTACCGAGCGCTGAATCAGCCATTGCGAGATTAGTGACTGAATATCCCATTAAGAGTGAGGCTGTGGTTTGTCATATTCGTCAAGCCAACTCAGGTGCTATTTGTTTAGAAAATACCCATCCGTTTATTCGCCAAATGTGGGGAAAAAATTGGACCTATGCTCATAATGGACAACTTAAAGACTTTCAAAATGAACTGCCGATAAAGTTTCATCTTCCTATAGGCACAACAGATAGTGAACATGCCTTTTGCTGGATCATGGATCAACTTCATCTACAGTTTGGCAGTGATATTCCTAATGATATTGAGCTATTCTCATTTGTTGCCAGTTTGAGCGAAAAAATAAATAAATTAGGAGTATTTAATCTTATTATTACCAATGGTGAGTGTTTGTTTGCATATTGTTCAAATAATTTACATTGGATAACACGTCGCGCTCCTTTTGGTAAAGCGAGTTTGATTGATGCTGAAATGGAAGTTGATTTTCACCAAGAAACTACAGCTAATGACGTAGTTACTGTCATAGCAACTAAACCATTAACGGATGATGAAACGTGGCAAAAAATGTCGGCAGCTCAATGGCAACTTTTCAGATTAGGGGAAGCTATTGCGAAGGGAGCAGAAGACTTAGCAGGCTAAGTACTAGTCTGTAACTTTTACGGATACTAACTGAGCTTCAAACTGTTCAAAACTACCTTTTTTCTGATATAGCTTCACTAAAAGGTAGTTTAATTCTGGAGCAAACCAAATCATGGTTGTTCTTTTGTTTTTTACTCGCTTAAACCTTACCGTTTTAACTAAACCATAAGGCAACATTACGTCTTCTTCGCCATCATACTTATAGGTATAATTTTTTACTTTACCGGAAGTACTGATCACCGAAAAGGATGAGTCTTTTTGCTGAGGATTATTTATTAGATTAACGCGATGCTGTAAATGGTAACTGAGTTTATCTTGTATACCTTCAGGTAAATCAATATAAAGCTCTTTAGTTTTGGCTTTGGAAGCATCAATTACATGATTATTAGGTATGTTATATAACCATTTCTGCTTTTTGTCTTTTCCTGTTCCTTCTCGTTTAAAATCATATTGTGAAGGAATAAGGTTTTTTCCATCATAACTAACGTTGGAAGCTTCTTCGCGAGTATCTGAAAATATTAACCAATCAATTTGGGTATTATAACTAAACTCATACTCACCATTTTCAAGGTGCTTTAACTGGCGTATACCTTTGCCGACAGGATCGGCTTTATGAATAATATTATATTCAGCAATGAAAGGCTTTATGGGTAACTTAGCGATGTTTTTAGCAGAATCATCCGCATTTGCTAAGTTTGCTATAGATATTATTGAACATAATATTGCGCTACCACATAAAGCTTTTAACATAAATCTACCTTTTATTTATTATTCTTCACTTGCATAACCGGAGGCAGGAATGACGTTATTATCAAATAATACTTGCTCATTATCCATGACAACACGCTGTAAACAACACCATTTTACCACTAAAGGGTAAATTCTATGTTCTTGCTCATGCACTCTTTCTGCTAAATCAGAGGCTTCATCACCTGAAAAAATAGGCACTTTAGCTTGTAAAATTACTGGACCACCATCAAGTTCTTCAGTAACAAAGTGCACGCTTACGCCATGTTCTTTGTCACCAGCGTCAATTGCGCGTTGATGAGTATTCAAACCTTGGTACTTAGGCAACAAAGATGGATGAATGTTCAATAATTTTCCACAATAATGTTGTACAAATTTTGGCGTGAGAATTCTCATAAAACCGGCAAGTACAATAATGTCAGGAGAAAACTGATCGATTTCTTTCATTAAAGCAAGATCATAGTTTTCTCTACTATCGTATTCTTTATGAGATAAAGTCACTGCTGGTATGGCGGAATTTTTAGCGCGAGTTAAACCATAAGCATTACCATTATTAGAAATAACACCAACAACTTCACCCGGATAATCTTGCGCTATACACGCGTCGATAATTGCTTGTAAATTTGTTCCACCACCAGAAATTAAAACAACAATTCGGCTACGCATAACAATTAACCTTTGTTGATCACGACTTGTTCATCGCCATCATTCATGTCGGCAATCTCGCCTAAATGCCAAGCATTTTCACCTTGTGCATTTAATAGTTCGATACTTTTAGCTAATTGGTCAGCGGGTACAACTATGACCATTCCTACACCACAGTTAAAGGTACGGTACATTTCATGCTCAGTGATATTGCCTTTTTCTTGTAACCAGTTAAATATTTCAGGCCATTGCCAGCTATTGCCATTAATAACTGCCTGAGCATTTTCTGGTAATACGCGTGGGATATTTTCCCAAAAGCCACCGCCAGTAATATGAGATAGTGCGTGAGCTTTCACTTCTTTAAGCATTGCTAAAGTAGATTTAACATATATTTTCGTTGGCTCTAATAAATGATCAGCAATGCTCTTTTCACCTAGCATTTCAGCAGTATCGGTATTATTGACTTCTAATACTTTACGAATTAATGAAAAACCATTTGAATGAGGACCCGATGAACCTAATGCAATCAGTTGGTCACCCGCTGTAACTTTAGAGCCATCAATTAATTCTGACTTTTCAGCAATACCTGTACAAAAACCAGCAATATCATAGTCGCCGGCATGATACATACCTGGCATTTCAGCTGTTTCTCCGCCAACCAAAGCACAACCTGATTGAATACAACCTTCAGCAATACCTGTTACTACATCAGCGGCAACATCCACATCTAATTTTCCAGTCGCGTAATAATCTAGAAAATATAAAGGTTCGGCACCTAGTACTAATAAGTCATTAACACACATAGCCACTAAATCGATACCAACGGTATCGTGCCTTTTCAGGTCAATAGCCAAACGCAATTTGGTACCTACACCGTCAGTACCTGAAATTAATACCGGTTCTTTATAACCCGCAGGTATTTGACAAATAGCGCCAAAACCACCTATGCCACCCATTACTTCAGGGCGAGTTGTACGTTTAACTGCACCTTTAATGTTTTCAACAAGGGCATTACCTGCATCGATATCAACGCCGGCATCTTTATAGCTTAGAGATTTTTTTTGCTCACTCACGGGGGGGAACCTCAATTAATTACTAATGGTATTGTAAAGGCGCACATTCTACCAGCGCATGAGCAAGGTTAAAATCTTTATAATAAATTATTTTTTTATGTCACAAAATTTACTTAAAATATGATAATATTTCATCTAATTGGAATTATTTTTTTGTAAACTATGTTTAGATATTGGCTTGTTTTAATTATCCTTTTTCATACAGCTTCGGCATTCGCTATTGAAGTTAAAGATTTATATGTCGCCAAAGTAAAAGTTAGTTCTCAAACAAGCACTGAACGAAGTAAGGCACTTAAAGCAGCAATGAAGGGCGTGATCATTAAAGTGGGCGGTAAATCTTCTTTTTTGCAGCAACCTACAATCAAAGTCGCATTAAAAAACTATAATAGTTATGTAAGGCAGTACCGTTACCAACGTGAAAAAGAGGGTAATCAATTAGTGGTTACTTTTGATGAAGATAAAATTAACAAGTTACTTGTTCAAGCCAACTTACCTATTTGGGGGAGTTTACGTCCACAAGTTTTAATTTGGGTAGTCAATGAACAAGGTTTAAGTCGAACTGTTTTGTCTGACTCTACTCCTTCTGATTTACCGGAAATGGTTGCACAGTTTTCTCAAACTCGTGGCTTGCCTATCATCATGCCACTGATGGACTTAACTGACGCGACACAAATCAGTGTTTCTGACTTGTGGGGACGTTTTAATCAGCCCATAAAAATGGCCTCTAATCGATATACACCTGAGGCTATAGTGATTATCAGGATTTCAAATAGTAGCTTAATCCCTGAAACAGAAAATGAAGTTGATTGTGAACTTTTATGTCAGCAAGATAACTATGCTGTAGATTGGAGTTTTATCACGGATAGTAATCAATTCGATGTAATAGAGCATGATAGTAACCGTAAGCAAGAATTTGGGCAAAAGTATCAAGGTGTAGATAAAGTTAAGTTGTTAAAACAAGTTTTGGGTGATATCACTGACAGCATTTATAAACGTTACGCTTTATCAACTACAACCAGTAATGAGTTTATTATTGATGTTGCCAATATCAATAATTTAGAGTCATATATTACTTTAACGTCATTCTTAAATGAATTGTCTTCAGTGCAGAAAGTTAAATTGGTTAGTGCTCATGGTAGTCAACGTCGTTTTAATTTAACGTTATTGGGGTCGCAGCGATCTTTGTTAGCGTCATTACAGCTAAATAAACAACTTCAACAATTTATTGATCCTTTGGCTGATATTGATTTAAGTGCAACCCCTATTTTTTATTGGAGAAAACCGTGAAGCATAACGCGCAGTTAGCGCTTTCTGTGCAATTGCCCGATGATGAAACATTTTCAAGTTATCAAGGTAATACTAATCAATTAGCTGTTGCACAACTGCAACAATTTATAAAAATAGCTGCGGTTAAAGAAGATAAGCCACACGGTTTTTATTTATTTGGACTTAGCGGTGTAGGTAAATCCCACTTATTACATGCCAGCTGTGCTTATGCGAGTGAATTAGGTTTATCGTCTTTATGCTTATCTTTTTCTGAACTCAAACAACTCTCTGTGGAAGTTTTTGATGGTTTAGAGAATATAGATTTAGTTTGTTTAGATGATTTGCATTTAATTGCTGGGGATAATGATTGGCAACAAGCTGTTTTTGATTTGTTTAATCGTCTTACAGAGCAGAATAAAAACTTATTAATTAGTGGCAACCAAAGTGCGAATCAATTAGGGATCACTTTACCTGATTTGGTCTCAAGACTAAGTTGGGGGTTAACAGAGCAAGTTAAAATACTAACGGATGATGAAAAACTTATTGCGCTACAGTTTCGTGCTCAACAACGTGGATTAATGTTAACGGATGATGTCGGTCGGTTTTTATTAAGCAGATTATCGCGAGGAATGGGCAGTCTGTTGTTGGCTCTTGATGAGTTAGATAAAGCATCAATAAGGGAACAGCGAAAAATTACTATTCCCTTTATTAAGGATGTATTACTTTAAGCTTTTATATTTTGGTAATGGTTTTTCATAATAGTGATTATGTAAAGCTTGAACTTTTCGACGCTGCGCGGCCTTTTGAATGTTTGCCGAAACTTGTGCACTAGCAATTGATTTTGGCG
>Ga0105358_10001777_pt1 | contig 11455 bp, 10 predicted proteins | sample GOMGulsemesocosm_5_FD_83509 | JGI IMG/M metagenome (GOLD analysis project Ga0105358, IMG submission 83509) | Methane-oxidizing microbial communities from mesocosms in the Gulf of Mexico - GOM15C Gulf of Mexico | ecosystem: Environmental > Aquatic > Marine > Cold seeps | place: Gulf of Mexico...
CTTTTCCATGTCGCCTCTCGGGCAATATATGTCTTCATATAGTGTTTTGCATGAGACCTTGTGACGATCCAAAGAGGTCACAAGAAAACGACAGCGCTGTTCGCACCCCGGCTTATGTTCTACCTTGGCAATCACCCGACGAGGCCAAGCCCATGTTTTAGATTTTGGCAAATGATGGAAGTCACCATATCCTTTTACGTTCGTGATGATCAATAAAACAACCCGCCATACGTTCAAATAAGTTGGTCTGTCGGGCACCAACACGCAACAACAAAACACCGGCGTCAGAGGTTATCTCCGCGCCATCAAATGCCGCAAAAAAAAAACGTGACCCAAAGTTAGAATACCGCATCGAAAAACGCCCTGTTTCATTTGTCAGAACGGATTTATGTTATAACATATTGATTCTAATTACTGAATCTAGGTGAGGTATAAGGAGGATGAGATATTAGGATGTTGTGCCTGTGATCGAAGTTCAAATGTTAGGGGATTGCCAATTTTCTATTTCTAAACTTGCTTCACTCAGCCAATTTGCAAAGGATTTCAGGGCAGAATTGGTTGGCATGACAGGGTTGTCTACAAGATAGTAACTGCAGGGATTAATGAGTCTCTCCTGGGTAATTGCACTCAATGTGCCCTTGTTCATGGCATCCATAACCAATGCGGTTCTTCCGATGGCTATACCATGTCCCAATTCAGCAAGTTGTAAGGTTATGTTTGATTGTGACTGACGGGGGATTTTGTTTTTAATATGAGATAAACCAAAATGGCTATTCCAATATTCCCAAGTATCTTCGAAAGTTACTGGTGTGGGGCTTTCATCACTCAGCAAAGGAAGAGATAGAATGTTTTGGAGTTTGTTCTTTTTTAGAGGCAATTTTAATTTATGTTCCTGTATAAAGGAAGGTGAACACACAGGGAAAATATGTTCTTTAAAAAGTGCAGGTTGGGCCTGCAAGCGACTTTCTGTAGGGCCATATGAAATTCCTGCATGCGCGTGATTAAGATTGAAATCCAGTGGCCTTGAAACAGTATTGAGTGTGATTTTAATGTCTGGATAACGTTCATTAAAAGTCATCAATCTGGGCAGTAACCACCGGATTGCAAAGCCTGGAAAGACAGAAACCACAATTTCATTTTTATTTATTTTTAATTTTTCTAATTCTATTGTGCGTTGTATTTGATGTAGGTTATAATTAACAGATACTAATAATTCATGTCCAGAAGGGGTGAGAGATACACGTCGTCCTTCTCTGTAAAATACTTTAAAGCCCACCCTGATTTCTAAATTTTTAATATGCTGGCTAATGGCTCCTTGGCTTATTCTAAGCTCATGTGCGGCTTGGGTGAAGCTATTAAATTTAGCAGTATATTCAAATATTTTTAGGGTCTGTAGTGAAGGGAGTTTAAACATTTGGTATTAGTATTCACTTATTGTTTAATAAGTATATTAGGATAGGTGAGAGTTCTTTTAATTACTACACTTTAAATTATATTAATTATAAAGAGTAGTGGAGGGCGTTTTGAGTGAGTTAGAAAATCAATTTGAATATCACCCGAGTTTCCAACAATCATTGTTAACATTTGGCATGATTGTGACGGTCATTGGCGTTGGTCTTTTTTACCTACAAACAAGTTTACACAGTTTGATGTTGATATGTTTGTTGGTGGCAGGTCTAAGTGCATGGCGTTTGAGCGGTGATGGTTTTTCATCCATACGTGAAGCAATGAATAGCGGTGTGAAAGGTGCCTTATCAGCCATTTATATTTTTGTGCTGATCGGGGTATTGATCGCCGCATTTATTCAAAGTGGTACGGTCGCTGCCTTAATATATTACGGTTTAGAATTTATTTCTCCCGCAATATTTTTACCAGCAAGTCTCGTCCTTTGTAGTTTCATGTCACTTGCAACGGGAACAAGCTGGGGAACCGTTGGAACCGCAGGTGTGGTCTTGATTGGAATTGGCCAGGTTATGGGGATACCCCTTCCCATCGTTGCTGGTGTTGTTATTTCAGGGGCTTGTTTTGGTGATAAAATGTCACCAGTATCTGATACGACGAACTTAGCAGCAATGTCTTCTGGCACGAATTTATATAGCCATATCAAAAGCATGACATATACGACGGGGCCTGCTTATCTGATTTGCCTTATCGCTTATTCTATTATTGGATATGGTTATGCAGATGTAACCTTACCAGCCGAACAGTTGAATGAGATGCTCACCGGGATCTCAAATACTTATACAATCAATATCATTTGTTTGTTGCCCTTTGTTGTCATGCTTGTATTAAGTCTGAGAAAGGTAAGTGCGGAAGTTGCAATGTTTGCGGCTGCAATCGTAGCCGTCTTGATTGCAGTATTTATGCAAGGTGCAAATTTCACAACAGTATTAGGTTCTCTATATGGTGGCGGATCTTTCGACACCGGTGTTGAGTTATTGGATAAGTTATTCAGTCGTGGCGGAATTTCATCCATGATGTGGACGCTTTCTTTAGCGCTTATGGCTTTGGCATTAGGCGGAATTTTAAGTAGTTTTGGTTTTTTGCGTGTTCTTATTTCAGGGATTCTTAAACGAGTTAAACGTGCGGCAAGTGTTGTTACGACAACGATCATCGCATGCTTTGTAGGAAATATGAGCATGGGAGAGGCCTATATGTCGATTATCTTAGGTGGTCAATTATTTGGTGACACATATGATAAGCACAAAATTGACCGCTCTGTCATGTCGCGTTCTTTAGAAGAGGGCGCAACTTTAACAACGGCCTTGATCCCTTGGACAACAGGCGGTGCGTTCTTTGCTTCTACTTTGGGTGTAGATGTTCTCGATTACGCGCCATGGGCTTTCTTGAATTGGGGTAACCCGTTGCTGTCTATCGTTTTTGCATATCTGGGCATTGCTCTGTTTAAAGCAAAACCGAGTGCCCATAACGCACAATCTGAAAACGCATAAAAACAAGGCTAATTTGATAAGCGGGTGTCTCATATATAAAAGGCACCCGCTTAGCTTATTATTCCTGATTTTAAGGAGATATCACATGTCGAATAATATAGGCATTGAAGAGCAAACCGATTCTGAAATTGACATCAGTATGCTACCAGAAGATTTGCAAAGAGATGCACCCATCTTAACTGTGGATCGTGTTGGACATACAGAAAAATCTTACATGCGAACAGAATGTTACCTTGGTTATGTTGAGCCAGAAAAAACTTATGTATTAAGTCTTGAGGGGATGGCTGAAACGAAAAGCATGCATGTAAATGATCTGCCCAATGCCATTAAACCTCCGCTTTCACAACTAACGGGGGATTGGCAAACCGCCATTGATTTGACCATTGAAGATGCAAATATTCTTGGCGGCAATGGTCGTTATATGTTGAGTGATGGTGAAACTGAGCTAGAGATTGCGGTTGCAGAATCTAGCCCTGAGCATTTGGCCTATTATGGGTGTCATTTGGCAAAAATTGGTGAAGCCGTTAAGTTTAGCTCAACGGGGAACTTACCTTTAACGATCACTTCTGTCGGTGAAGATTACCCTGATGGTTATTTATTAGACCCTGAAAGGGGTGGTGGTGCATATTTAGAAGTTCATGACCGGCCTCACTTTCATATGCCTATGGATGAAACATGTGGGGGGTACCTATTGATTGGCAAGCGCCATGAAGGTGGTCTTGACGAATTATCAGCCTTTAAAGTGCCATATGGTTATGGCATTCATATGGCACCTTGGGTCATTCATTCAGACGCTTACCTGACTGGGGCTTACATGGTCATTTATTCAGCGACAACAGAATTTTCAACAGTCATTGTTCGTAAACAAGATGGTGAGTTGGCAAAAATTCGCTTTATCTGAAAGTATTAAATAGGGCTGTAATAGCCCTATTTTTCTTTGTTTTATTCACGAAGCTTTATAGGGAGCTATTTCGGATCTAATTTCGGCAAGAATAGCGGATGCGCCTTGAGACATTGGGCGAGAGTTCTGCCAAATAATGTCTATAAATTCATGTATTTGAGGCTCGAATGGTCTGAGAATGACATTTTCAAACCGCATGCCATTGTTTGTGTTGATTTTGCTGCAACTGATGGGCTCTGCAATGGATACACCAAAATTCATATTAACCATTTCGAGAGCCTGCATTGTAGAAGATACAGTCAGGTTAGAGCAAAATTTAACACGGTATTCTTGGTATGCTGCGGTGAGTTGATGATATGTTTCATGAACAGGGCTGAAGGTAATCCAATTTGTGGAGCCCAATAATTCAGGATTTAAAATTGGTTGGTGAGCTTGAGGGTGATCTTTATGAATGGCACAATGACACCACATCCTGACCGGGGCAGAATGATACCTATTGGATTGCAATCCTATATCCGTCAAGCCGATATCAACTTGGCCCGTTGTAACCATATCTCTAATCGTGGACGAACTTTTAATTTTAAGATTAATATAGATTTCTTCTCGGCTATCAATAAAACGACGAATGATTTCAGGTAAAAAACCCAGTGCAGCGCCTATGGTACTCGCAATGTTTATTTCAGCATAAGCCCCTTGACCTGCCCGGCGAAAGCGATCTTCGAGTTGATCCATTTTTTGAAGAACATTTAAAATATCTTCATATAAAATAATGGCTTCTGGGGTGGGGGTTAAGCTGTTGTGTTCTCTCTGAAAAAGTTTGAAACCAATTTCATCTTCAATGTTTAATAACATCTTACTTGCTGCGGGCTGGCTTACACAAAGCCTTTGAGCTGCCGAAGTTACAGACCCGGTTATATAAATCTCTTTGAAAAGGCGCAGGTGCTTAAGATTCATTGTAAAATAACTTTTGGTTATGACTACATTAGTATAATTCATTTTATTTATATTTGAATGTGATGTTACTGTCCAAAACAATCGACGTCACAGGAAACTTAAAATCAAAATTAAAGATGACTTGACGTTTATTTGGCTTGGTGGTTCTGGGAAATGATTGGGATCATTTCATCAAGTGATTAATTTAAAATGATAAAATTCAAGGTTAAAAAATTCTATGGCTTTTAGAACCAGAGGATTTTTTCGAATGATAAAAACAGGAAGGACAGTTTTATGAAAAAGATGACAACATTGCTACTTGCCGCTGCTACCGCATTTGGGGGAATACAATCAGCCCAAGCCGCAGAGACAACTTTGCAAACGGTGAAAGAAAGAGGGCATTTAAGCTGCATCGTTGGAAATGCATTTACCGGGTTTTATACCATCGGCAAAGATGGCAATTGGTCAGGTATGGATGTTGACATTTGCAAGGGTGTTGCTGCCGCTATCTTTGGAGATAAAGAAAAAGTAAAATTCCACCCCGTACAATGGGCGCAAAGCTTTACATCGATTAAAAGCGGTAAAGGCGATATTCTTGCTAAAGGAATGACATGGACAATGTCGCGCGATACCAGTCAGGGACTTGATTTTTTAGATACATATTTTTATGACGGCCAAGGTTTCATGGTTCATAAGGACAGCGGTGTTAAAACTGTCAGTGAACTGAAAGGCGCAACAGTTTGCGTCTTAACGGGGACATCAAGTGAACTAAACCTAAGTGGCTTTAGCCGTCAACATAAGCTGGAATTAACGCCGGTTGTTTTTGATGATTCAGGTGTGCGAAATACAGCGTTTTATAATAATAATTGCGATGCAATCACCAATGATAAATCAGGTTTAGCAGCAGCGCGTGCTTCGGCAATAACGCCTTCTAATTATTATATTCTACCTGAAACGATCTCAAAAGAAGCTTTATCTTTTGCTGTAAGACAAAATGACAGTGAATGGGCAAATGTTGTAAAATGGACTTTCGCTGCCATGGTTTCAGCAGAAGAGCTCGGTATTACTTCCAAGAATGTCGATGAGATGCGTAAATCGTCAGACAACCCAGTTGTACGTCGCTTACTTGGAGAAGAAGGCGATTTGCATAAGGGATTGGGGCTTTCAAAAGATTGGGCTTACAATGTGATCAAAGCGGTTGGTAATTATGGTGAAATTTACAACAGAAATGTTGGACTTGGCACGGCTCTTAATTTGCCACGCGAAGGTACCTTAAACGAATTATGGACGAAGGGCGGTTTGCTCTATTCCAAATCTATCAGATAGATAGAATTCGAAAATAACCATTCTAATTAGGGCATTTCGACGTCTTAAAGAATTAGAAATGCTCTAATTATTGGTAAAAGGTACAATCGGTTTATGTCTAACCCTATAGAGAATATTGATAAAAAAACTAAGGTATGGAAGGGGGGGGATCGTGATGCTCAATTCCCAATGCCTGATAATAGTGCTGAAAAATGGGCTTTAAGGCGGCTATTTTATAGTGATGCAGTTCGCGCCGTCTTCATTCAAGTGCTGAGTATTGTTCTTTTTACATGTGCGGCATATTATCTTTTAACAAATTTCATTGAGAATTTAAACCAAGTCGGCCTGCCTTTCAGTTTCGATTTTTTAAACGTAACAGCAGGGTTTGATATCGGTTGGTCTATCATTTCTTATGATCCAACGATGACCTATTCTCGTGTCTTTCTTGTTGGTATCATCAATACGTTAATTCTGTCGGCGTTTGTCATTGTTGCTTCGACTTTGCTTGGGTTCCTTGTTGGTTTAATGCGATTATCGCATAATCCATTGGTTTTCCAGTTGGCCAGATGGTACGTGGAAATTATTCGAAATGTGCCTTTGTTAATCCAAATTGTCTTTTGGTTCACAGTGGTCTTTTCACAATTACCTTCGCCAAAATCTAGCCATAGTTTGTTTGATTTATTCCAATTGAATAATCGTGGGTTTTATTCCCCGTCACTTGAATTTGATGAAAATTACGTATGGACGGTTATTGCGGTGTGTTTGGCCCTTGTCTTGGCGTTTATTTTACGAAAACGCTCAAACAAGCTTCAAAAAACGACAGGGAAACGGGCGGTTTTCTTTTACCCATCCTTGTTGGGCCTTTTGGGTTTGGTCGGGGTCGTCTTTATGGTATCTGGCAGCCCGTTTCACTGGGACGTTCCAACTTTGCGCGGTTTTAATTTTAAAGGGGGCTGGTTTCTCCCCTCAGCATTTTTAGCTGCGTTTTTAGCGATGACGATTTATCGTTCTGCGACCATTGCTGAAACAGTGCGTGCTGGTATCGGTTCAGTCAATAAAGGTCAAATAGAAGCCTCGGCAACGATTGGGTTTACAAAATTCCAAACAACTCGGTTGATCGTCATGCCTCAGGCTGGTAGGGCCATCTTACCGCCCCTGATCAATGCGTGGCTGACGGTGATTAAAGAGTCCTCTCTTGCGGTGGCGATTGGTTTTCCCGAATTGGTCTCTTTGTTTATGCAAACGTCGATCAATCAAACCGGGCGAGCCATTGAAATTGTCCTGTTGGTCATGCTTTTCTACATGTTTGTCAGCTTGTTCATCTCATTTGTCTTAAACAAATATAATGCAAAAATTCAGTTGAAGGAAAGATAGATGAGCACCCCCCAAGAACCTTTAGAATCCCTTCAAAAATTCATTCCTAAAGCCAGCCGAGCGCCTAAGGTGTCGAATTCAGGTGTTGTTGAATGGTTGCGCGCAAAAGTTTTTAATAATGTATGGAATAGCTTGCTCAGCCTAACCATTGTTTATCTCTTTTATATTTTAGTTACCCCCATGATTAATTGGGGAATTGTCGATGCTGTGTGGGTGGCCTCAAACCGTCGTGAATGTATCGCTATCAATTCAGAGGGCGCATGTTGGGCCGGGGTCATTTCGTGGTTTAATAATTTGATTTACGGGCGATATCCTGACTTTGAGCAATGGCGGATAAATCTTGCTTTTGGTATGATTTTCATTTGGATTTTTCCCATATTCCTCCAAAAAACATTTAATAAAAAAGCAATCGTTTTACCCCTTTTTCTTTTGTTTCCTTTTCTTGGCTCATATCTTTTTTTAGGAGGCAATATTGGTGAGGAACGTTCTGTTGCACATGGCATCCTCAGCTGTGCGGCGTTGGCCCTCATTATATTGAACTATTGTAATTTGGTTCTGGCCTATGTGGGGCGAAAATCTTTGGGCACTTATGTTGCGCCATATTTTCAAAAGATGAAAATTCGCCATGCCCCTCAATATGGGTTTTGCAGCCTTTGGGTCTTAACGACGCTGGTTATTGCTTATTCATTACAAACAACCAGCTTTGAATATGTCCCAGTCGAAAAATGGGGTGGGTTATTCCTAACGCTTATTATCGCAGGCTTTTCGATTACAATGGCGCTTCCACTGGGAATGTTATTTGCCCTGGGGCGGCGTTCTAAAATGCCGGTGATTAAATGGATGTCGATTGGGATTATTGAAATTGTGCGTTCGGTTCCTTTGATAACGGTTTTGTTCATGGCCGTGACCATCTTACCGTTTTTCATACCTGCAAATATGGAACTGAATTTACTGGTACAAGTTCTTGTCGCGGTGTGTATCTTCTCAGGCGCTTATATGGCAGAAACCATACGCGGTGGGTTGCAAGCGATCCCCAAAGGGCAATATGAAGCGGCAAAATCCATTGGCTTTGGTTATTGGCAAACAATGGGATTAATAGTTTTACCACAAGCATTGCGTTTGATGATTCCCAACATTGTGACATCCTTTATCAGCCTCCTAAAAGATACAACTTTAGTCTCGATCATTGGTTTGTTTGATTTGATGTTGATGGCGCGCAATATCTCCATAGATAAAGATTGGCTTGGTTTACATACAGAACCTTTGGTCTTTATATCCCTTCTCTTTTTTGTCCTTTGCTACGGGATGTCTCACTACAGCTTATGGCTCGAACAGAAATTGAAAGTCTCAAGATAATGTCTTTAATCGATACAAAATTTCAAAAAAACATGCCTTTAGAAAATGCAGTTGAAATTGAAGGGATGAATAAATGGTATGGAAATTTCCATGCTTTGAAAGATATTTCTCTTACGGTGTCGACGGGTGAAATCGTTGTTGTCTGTGGGCCTTCTGGTTCAGGAAAATCGACCATGATCCGGTGCGTTAACCAACTGGAAGAATATCAAGAAGGCCGAATTAATATTTTTGGAAATGAATTACACAGAGATACAAAAAGTGCTGAAATTATTCATAGTACGATTGGTATGGTGTTTCAGAACTTTAATTTATTCCCTCATTTGACGGTATTGGAAAACTGTACATTGGGATTGATTTGGGTAAATAAAATTCCCGAAAATGAAGCAAATAATATCGCGATGACCCTATTGGACAGAGTTGGAATTTCAATCTTGGCTGAAAAATATCCAGCACAAATATCTGGTGGACAGCAACAGAGGGTTGCTATTGCACGTTCGTTGGCTATGGACCCAAAAGTCATGCTGTTTGATGAACCGACGTCTGCATTGGATCCTGAAATGGTGAAAGAAGTATTAGATGTGATGGTTGATCTCGCAAAGTCCGGCATGACGATGATTTGTGTAACCCATGAAATGAATTTTGCCCGTTTAGTTTCTGACAGAGTTGTCTTTATGGATGAAGGCGAGGTTGTAGAAGTGGGGCCACCTGATCAAGTTCTTGGCTCACCAAAATTTGATCGAACCAAGTCATTTTTGCAGCATGTGCATAGCGCGAATTAGTTCGTTATCTCAATAAAAGAAAAGTACTAAAATTATGTCTACTCCCTTTGATGGTTATTCAAATACACCTTATTGGTTATCAGATGAGCGTATTAAACTTAAAAGTTACACTTCGCATGAGAGCGAAATCCCAACCCATTGTGATGTGGCAATTGTTGGCGGTGGCTTAACAGGAATGTCTGCAGCCCTTACTTTGGCACGTGCGGGACGTAAAGTTTGCGTGTTTGAAGCGACTGAATTAGGCCAAGGTGCAAGCTGTCGAAACGGTGGACTTCTGGGGCCTAGTTTTAATAAATTAGGTTTGGATGGCTTAACCAAACAATATGGCACAGAGCGTAGTATTGAAGTGGTTAAAGAAAGCCTCTCAGGTTTAGAATGGTTAGTTGATTTCATTAAGCGTGAAAAAATTGACTGTGAATTAGACATGTGTGGCCGTTTTCGTGGTATCAGCCACCCGCGACATTTAAAATATCTAAAAGATCAAATTTCAGAATTAAATGATGTTGTTAATTTCCCTGCGACGCTCGTTTCAAAAGAACTGCAACGCGAAGAAATCGGTTCTGACTATTATCATGGTGGGATTATCTATCCGCTTGATGGCAGCCTACAGCCGGCTTTATTTTTTCAAGGCATTATGGAAAAAGCGACTGAGGCAGGTGCACAGGTTTTTGAGAATGCCAGAGTTTTAAACATCGAAAAGAAATCAAGTAAATTTGAAGTCAGCTTTAAAAATAAAAAAGTCATTGCTGATCAGGTCATCATTGCGACAAATGGGTATAGTGGATCTGAATTCTCTAAATTTAGACGTCGTGTCATTCCCATCCGGTCTTCTATCATCGCGACAGAAGAACTGCCAAAAGAAGTCATGAGCGAACTTTTCCCAAAAATCCGTAGCCATGGTGGGACCGAAAGGATTGTGTCATATTTTCGCATGTCTCCAGATCATAAAAGAATTTTATTTGGCAGTCGTGCGTTTGGCAAAGGGGATCGGCCAGACCTTTATTCAAAATTCCTTCATGATTTTTTAGTGAATATTTTCCCTCAACTTAAACAGACAAAAATTGATTATGCTTGGTCTGGTTTCGTTGCTTATACTTTTGACCATATCCCGCATATTGGGGTGATGGATGGACTGCATTATGCGATGGGATATTGTGGTTCTGGGGTTGTGCGCGCAACTTATTTCGGCAATAAAATTGCACTGAAACTACTCGCGGATACAGATGGTCAAACAGCCTTTGATGATCTGCCCTTTAAGTCTCGTTTCCTCTATACAGGTCAACCTTGGTTCTTACCAGCAATCATTCGCTGGCATGCTTTATTGGACCGTAAGGGTTGGTGAAAACGGACAAGTAGCCCAAATTAAAAACAAATTTGACAGTTATCATTTTTAAATGGTGACTGTCAGTTTGGATCTATAATTACTTACGAAAAATAGGTTAACATAATAAAATTATTCAAAGCATGCCTAAGCGTTATCGACGGTTTTACCATAATCTATTTTAACCACCCGATCTGCACAATTGAAATAGCGCTCATCATGATCGAACTGGATGGGCCGCAGACAATACCCATAATCGTAATTATTTTGAAAGAAGCGTTCGTTTAGATTAATAGGCGTTTAATAATCATATGAAGAGACGGTCAATTGGAATGAAATACTATTTTTAGTAATTTAAATTTCTTTACTTACCTTATAAGGTGTATTTACACCTTCGTGAAATACGGCTTATATTACAGCTAATAAATATTATTCATCAATAAATTCAACAAATAATAGTATTTCAGAGTTTGTGCAATGTCTTTGTCTCAAGGCGCACGTGTGCCAGTCCAGCGTCATGAAAGCCAACAAAGTC
>Ga0105358_10001778_pt1 | contig 11455 bp, 10 predicted proteins | sample GOMGulsemesocosm_5_FD_83509 | JGI IMG/M metagenome (GOLD analysis project Ga0105358, IMG submission 83509) | Methane-oxidizing microbial communities from mesocosms in the Gulf of Mexico - GOM15C Gulf of Mexico | ecosystem: Environmental > Aquatic > Marine > Cold seeps | place: Gulf of Mexico...
AAACTGTAGCAGAGCGCGATGAACAGGTCGCCAGTCTCAGCCAAACTGTAGCAGAGCGCGATGAACAGGTCGCCAGTCTCAGCCAAACTGTAGCAGAGCGCGATGAACAGGTCGCCAGTTTCAACCAAACTGTTGCAGAGCGTGACATTATCATCGAAGCGATGCAGCTGAGTCACTCATGGAGAGTAACTGCTCCACTTCGAGCATTAAGTAGACTTTTTAAAGAGAAAAAATGAACATATGACTATAAAAAATAAAAACGGAGAACACATAGACTCAGCTCCAGGTGCAGAAGCTTTTTTTACTATTTGTTCCAAAAATTTTCTGGCGCATGCCCGAGTTCTTTATAACTCGGTTCGACCTCATTACCCTAACGCCAAATTTTTTGTGGTTTTATGTGACAGAGTTGATGGTCTATTTGATCCAAGGAAAGAGCCATTTGAATTTATTTATCTTGAAGATTTAAGTTTGCCAAATCTTAATGATATGGCAACACGATATAATATTACGGAATTTAATACTTCTGTCAAACCGTTTGCATTTTCATATTTGATGGGTAAGTATGGTTTCCAGTCAGTTGCTTATCTTGACCCTGACCTACTCTTTGTAGATAAGATGCAAGAGCTAGATCATATGCTCCTAGTAGGCGCAGAGGCTGTACTTACACCTCATATTTTACAACCCGCCGAGTATGATGAGGTACATGATGGCAAAATGCTGCTTTTTGGAATATACAATCTCGGTTTTTTAGCTCTACGTAATACACCTAGTGTACGGAATTTTCTTTCTTGGTGGGGAAGGCGGCTGGAACACGATTGCATCATTAAGCTTGATCAGGGAATATTCGTGGATCAAAAGTGGGCTGATTTACTTCCCTCTTTTGTGCCAGGTACACGAGTGATACACCACCCAGGCTATAATGTAGCCTATTGGAATTTGCCACAACGGAAAATAATGCGCAAAGGAGATAAGTGGTTTGCGAATGATCAATCATTGAGGTTTGTACATTTTAGTGGTAACAAGATTGATGACTTGAATGTTTTTTCCCGTCATAGTCAGCAAGTAACTCTCGAGAGTATTGGCGACTTACGCCATTTGCTCAACTATTATCGAGAACAAGTGTACAGTCAAGGACATGACTTTTACAGAAAACTTCCGTACGCATACAGCTGGGATGGCGTGGCAGGAGTAAATTTACATACCCCCAAATCACTTGATATGGCTACATTAGAAAACGACGTCGTGTCCGAGCGGTCCGATAATGAAACTGACAAATACCAACATAAGATAAATAACAATACACTTTATCGAATTAATGTAGTAAGAAAGTCGCTGCCATTAGCGCGAAGACTATCTGGTGGGTGGTTACCTTTTGCAATGCGTGCTTGGGGGGCGTATAGACGTAACGGGTGGGACTATGTCAAGGTTAAGGCTGTTGAGTTGAGCGGGTTTCAATCTCCACCAATTCCGGCACCAATACTAGAGCCTGTTATCGGACTGAGTTTGCTGAAAAAAAAGCAACTATTGTACCTTGATTGGGCTATTCCAAAACCAGATAAAGATGCTGCGTCGGTGACTGCGGTACTTTTGATGAAGATATTTGATTCCTTAGGTTATAAAGTAACCTTTATTCCTTGTGGATTGAAATATGAACAAGGATATTACGAAATGCTTGTTGAGTCAGGTGTTGATGTGGTTTGCTACCCACGAATTGAATCCGTGGAAAACTGGCTTAGTACAAACGCCGGGGATTTTGATGTATGTGTTATGGCGCGCGGGCCTGTTGTCTGGCCATACCTGGTCACGATAAAGAAGTTCGCTCCGAATTTGCCTTTAATATTTAACACTGTTGACCTGCATTATTTACGGGAACTTCGCCAAGCGGAGTTGGCGGGTGATGAAAAAGCGCGTAAGTCAGCCATAGATACAAGAGATAAAGAGTTTGATCTTATTAGACAATGCAACCTGACAATTGTATTGAGTACCGAAGAGCTCTACGTGATTCGCGAAGTTTACCCAGAAGCGTCATTGGCTGTACTTCCTGTGGTTTTTGAAGAAATACCTGGCGCGGTTAAGCCATTTGAGGAAAGGGGGGATATATTATTCATTGGTAGCTTTCCTCATGTACCAAACATTGACGCAGTAGTTTATTTTGCCGAAGAGATATTTCCGTTAATTCAGAAGCGCATTCCAGATATTCGTTTTAAGGTGATTGGTGCAAATCCTCCAGAACGTATCCTAAAACTGCAGGTAAATGGAGCTATTGATATACTCGGTTTTGTGGAAAACTTGAATCCTGTTTTTGAGGGGATTAGATTGACAGTTGCGCCCTTACGTTATGGTGCTGGTATAAAAGGTAAAATTGGTTCTAGTCTTTGTTATGGCGTACCATGCATAGCGACGGTAATGGCAGTTGAGGGCATGGGGCTGGTTAATGAGAAAAATGTTCTTGTTGGTGAAACTCCTGAGGAATTTGCAAATGCTGTAAGTCTAGCCTATCTAGATAAAGATCTATGGCAACGTATTAGTTCTGGGGGATATCAATTCGCCCTTGAGAATTATTCAGTTGATGTCATTAGTAAGCAAGTAAAAAACTTACTTTGGACTGTTATGGAAAATTGGCAGCACATTGAATCGGCTGTTGAGATAGATGGGTGGGATTCATTTCAGAAACATCAGGTACGAATGAGCGCCGAATATAAGAAGCGCGAATTACGCGAGCAGGCATTATTACCAACTGATGACTCAGAATCATTTCATACGAGTGGTTTTTGCTGTGCGTGTGGACAAAAAACTAATTTTCTGAGCAGTTTCATGTATTCAACAGATCCAACACCTGATGGGCGGGTAATGCCGAATTGGCGTGAACACATGCAGTGCAGCCATTGTGGCTTAGTTAATAGAATGCGTGCGGCATTGAATGCGCTTCATACACTCGCTTCACCGACCCCAGAAAGCCGAATTTATGTGACAGAGCATCTAACCTCAACATACCAATGGCTTAACGCACGTTACCAACACCTCCAAGGAAGTGAATATTTTGGTCAGGATTTTGAACCAGGGGAAATGGTCAATAGTATCCAGCATGAAGATGTGATGAACATGAGCTTCGCAGATTCGAGCTTTGATAGGCTGCTATCATTTGACGTACTTGAACATGTTCCTGATCCAGAAAAGGCATTTCGAGAAATATATAGAGTATTGGACAACGATGGGGTGTTTCTATTCTCAGTTCCATTTTCTGCATACAGTCAAACTGACATTATTCGTGCGACACTCTCAGCAGATGGAAATATTGAACACCATTTGCCGGCAGAGTATCACGGCAATCCTGTTGACCCAGAAGGTGGCGCACTTTGCTTTAGGTACTTTGGATGGGATATGCTTGAACAGTTGAGAGCGATTGGATTTAATCGAGTACGTGCTTTGGCATATTGGTCGATGGATCAGGGCTACCTTGGAAAAGAACAATTTTTATTTATTGCTGAAAAAACCATCTCTATTGATGAGGTTCGGTAATCATTTGTAATGAGTTAGGTTATGTAAACAGATGAAAAGTAGACCTTAAGAGTAGGTATAGTGATGAAAATAAAATACTAACCCTGGTAAATCAATACAACCGATAAAAAATGAGTTCCAATTAGCGTATTGATATAATGGATGAACTGTACAAGATTAATTTAATGGCAGACCTTAAAAATATTAGATGCATGGAGTCTATACAATGAAAACAGATGAATTTAAAGTGTTAAACCCAAGCCGGCGCATTTTTCTAGCGGGGACTGTTACTGGTGCGTCTATTCTTGCAGTGCCTGTATTTTTAAATAATACCAGTCTGATTAATACTAAAACTATTCAGAAAGATATTGATTTTGGTTTTCAACGACCTAAACTGAGATATTATCCAGTTGTGCATGAGTATGAACTTCATAGAGTTTATAAATGGATTATTCAAGCTATTATGCCTGGATTAGCAACACTAAAAGATTATAAAAGGAATGAATATAAGATTTTTAAATCAATTCTAGATAAAAGTTTCTTTTTTCTTGCAAATGAATACGTTCAACGAATTCAGAACTATTTTCAGGATAAAAATATCCTTATACCAGTAGATAGGGGCACAGGTATAAAGCTTCTGTCACAATCGACTTTAAAGTATCCAGAAGCGTGGTCAGAGATAATACATGGGGTTATCATGTTTGATTCTTCTATAACAAAAGCCTTTTCGCTACAGGACAATTGAATATGTATGACTATTGTATAATAGGAGGAGGACCTGCAGGATTGGTTTTATCAAAGTATCTTCTTCGAAATAACGCTACCGAAAAAATAATCCTTCTGGACGCTGGAGGAGTGAACTCATTGAATGAAAAGGCGGCTGAATTTATAAGTCAAGGTAAAACTTATTACAAACCCTTTCATCAATTTCAGCTTGGTGGTCATGGACACCTATGGGGGGGGGCCTGTCCACGCCTACACCCAAATGATTTTAAGATGAAAAGTCTTTATGGTCTGTATCAAGATTGGCCAGTACAGTACGATGAACTAATACCGTATTACGAAAAAGCAGAAAAGCTTCTTCAAGTTGAGGTTTCTAAAAATGAATTATTACAGGATACAAAAGACCCTTTTGTTGAACACATTAAACATAGTGAGTTAAATGGCTCGTTACCATATGGAAATAGAGATTACTTTGTTTCTGATTTGCTACCTGAAATCTTAAATTCAGGTATTAAAATAAAAAACAATTCAGTAGTTCGAAAACTTCAGCCTATCACAGGTGGAGGAGTAACTGTGCATTATTTCAGTGAGGAAGAAAAACAAAATATAAAAGTAAAAGCAAAAAACGTAATACTTTGTACAGGTGGTTTGTCGAACGCGCGATTATTACAGTTATCGCTACCCGAAATGTTTCCTGATGGTGTAGGTCATATTGATAATTCTTTAGGTAAGTATTTCATGGATCATCCTAGATTGTCGCTTGAGCTTGAAAAAAATAGGCTTAAGGGACAGCAAGAGACACTGCTCGAAGGTGTTATTCCAACGACTATTTCAAAAAACATTTCAACTGTCGACCACGATATTGCTTTTGCCTCACTTTCAATCGCGAGAACTATTACACCTATTCTAGGAATGAACTCGATTAATAAGATAATTAATAACTACTCAATTGAACAATGGCAAGAACAACTGAAAAATAAAATTTCTGCTGTTGAACATATCACTATGGATATTGAAGCAATGGACCCACCTATGCCCCAAAATACTATTGGTCTCGCAAATAAATTAGATGTGTATGGTGACCCAATGTTAGCAACTAATATAAATATATCTCAAGTCAGAAAAAACATAAGTAATAAGGTGATTGATTTAATTGGTAAATCACTAGAAAATCATGGGTTTTTGCTATCAGACTTTAAACAATCAGCTTGGACAGGCCAGCATCCATCCGGTTCAACTCGTATGTCAGATACAGCTAAGAACGGCGTAGTTGATAAAAACCTTAAAGTGTATGGGGTTGAAGGTATATATGTTTTAGGATCTAGTGTATTTCCAACGATAGGTTATGCAAATCCTACTCTTACAATAGTCGCATTAACACTTCGCCTATCTGATTACTTGTCTTCTAAAAACAAATGATAACTTTAATATGAAAGCTATAGTAGTTGGGGCATCTGGTTATATTGGACAGCCTTTTTATAAGCAATCTAAAAAAATTCTTCCAACATTTGGCACTTCATTATCGGGTTTGAAAGATTTATTTCGTCTTCAATTAGATAAGCCTGATGACTTTGACTACAAAATCATCAGGCCATCTGACGTGGTGTTTTTAACTGCGGCGATTTCTGCTCCCGATATTTGCGCTAATGAACATGACCGCGCTTGGGCTGTTAATGTGATAGGGACATCAGAATTTGTTACCAATGTAATGGCGCGTGGTGGGCGGATAGTATTTTTCTCTAGTGACACGGTGTACGGTGAACGTAGTGATACATTTGATGAAATTGCAGAAAGTAATCCTGCGGGTGAATATGCCGTGATGAAGAGAGAGGTGGAAAAACGTTTTTTAGGAAATCCACTCTTCAAATCTATCCGCCTTTCATACGTGTTTTCGCGTGAAGATAAGTTTACTCAGTATTTGATAGGATGCGAGAAACGTGGGAAGGAAGCGGAACTATTTCATCCTTTTTATCGGGCGATTGTTCATCGTGACGATGTTGTTGATGGTGCACTTGCTCTAGCTGAACGCTGGGGGGAGTTTCCACAACAAGTGATTAATTTTGGTGGACCAGAAGTTGTTTCAAGAATAGACTTTGCTGAATGTTTGAAGAGTGCGGCAATGCCTGATTTGAGGTTTCAGGTAACAGAGCCTGAAGAATCATTTTTTAAAAATCGACCTAAGATTATTGCAATGACTTCTCCTCTTTTACCCCAGCTACTTGGACGACCAGCTCATAGTTTACTTGATGCTGCGAAAATAGAGTTTGCATCAAACTAGTTGAATAAATGTCGGTTTTCAAGTTTTGAGGAACAAAATGAATAAAAAAATACTAATAACGGGAATAACAGGTCAGGTTGGCTCTCAGCTGGCGGATTATATTTTGGAAAGCACACGTTATGATGTGGTTGGAATGATGCGTTGGCAGGAGCCAATGGATAATTTGTATCACTTGGCAGATAGAATCAATAAAAAGGACAGAATAAGCATTTATTATGCTGATTTAAATGATTCTGCAGTGATATCAAGAATGTTGAGAGATGTTAGACCTAAATTTATTTCACACTTAGCGGGACAGTCGTACCCTAAAACATCGTTCAATATTCCAATTGAGACCTTGCAGACCAATATTATTGGTACGGCGAACCTGCTTGAAAATATTCGGCAACTTAAGGAAAGTGACGGGTATGATCCCGTTGTGCATGTGTGTTCATCAAGTGAAGTGTATGGCAAGGCAAAGCCTGGTGTGGCTTTGGCAGAAGATACAGCCTTTCATGGTGCAAGCCCTTACAGCATTAGTAAAATTGGAACGGATTATTTGGGGCAGTTTTATGGGGAAGCTTATGGAATACGGACGTTTGTAACAAGAATGGGGACTCATTCTGGCCCTCGACGTAGTGATGTTTTTTTTGAGAGCACTGTTGCTAAGCAAATTGCCTTGATTGAGGCGGGGCTGCAGGATCCCATTATTAAGGTTGGTAACCTGTCGAGTACGCGAACTTTTCAAGATGCAAGGGATGCTGTCAGAGCCTATTTTATGCTTCTTGAAGAGAGTGAGAAAGGGAATATTAAGTGTGGTGATTATTTTAATATTGCTGGGGAAGAGACTTTCAAATTACCTGAAGTTATTGACCTTATTTTGGGTATGAGTACGCGCCAAGGTATTAAGGTAGTTACTGATGCCGATAGGTTACGTCCGCTTGATGCTGATTATCAAATGTTTGATAATTCGAAAATAAAAGCTGCTATTAACTGGAAACCAGAGATACCGGTTCGGCAAATGTTTAGTGACTTACTGAATCACTGGAGAGATGAGATTGCTAAAGGTAAGATACCTTTGAATAGATGATTAGTTTAGTGAGCTGTTGATTGATATGAAATACTTGGAAGATAAAGAATGATAATAAGGGCACGAGCACCGTTAAGGCTTGGCTTGGCTGGTGGAGGTACAGATGTTTCCCCGTATTGTGATGAGTATGGGGGGTATGTCTTAAACGCAACCATCGACCGTTATGCTTACGCGGTAATAAAGACACTTGATGAGCCAGTGGTGCGCTTTGTTGCTACGGATCAGCAGACAGAAAAGATTAAGGCTATTGATGAACCGTTACTGATGAACGGCAAGCTCGATCTGCACAAGGCCGTCTATAATCATATGACCCAGCAATACAACGGCGGAAAGCCTATTCCTATGGAGCTTAGTACGTTTTGTGATGCACCTGTCGGTTCTGGTTTAGGGTCTTCTTCTACACTGGTGGTGGTAATGATTCGGGCCTTTTCTGAATTACTTAACTTACCTTTGGATGATTATACTATTGCACATTTGGCTTTTAAAATTGAACGGGTGGACTGTGGATTGGAAGGTGGAAGGCAAGATCAATACTCAGCAACCTTTGGCGGCTTCAATTTCATGGAGTTTTATGCGGATGAGCGTGCTGTTATTAATCCACTACGTGTTAAGAACTGGATTATATGTGAATTAGAAGCCTCGCTATTATTGTTCTATACGGGCGTGTCTCGTGAATCTGCAAAGATTATTGCTGATCAAAGTAGTAATGTGAAATCTGGATTGGTTGATGCTGTAGACGCGATGCACGGAATTAAGAATGAAGCCTTGACTATGAAGGAATGCATACTTAGAGGTGACTTTGATGGAATAGTCGCTTCAATGCGTAAAGGTTGGGAAAGTAAAAAACGTTCGGCAACAACAGTATCTAATCTACATATTGATGAAATATATAACGCCGCTATTAACGCTGGTGCCTTGGCTGGAAAGGTTTCTGGTGCAGGTGGTGGCGGATTCATGATGTTCTTTGTGCCCCCTGAGAAACGTATGGATGTTGTTAGAGCGCTTGATGGGTTTAATGGACAGGTGAGCAACTGCCACTTCACTAAGCATGGCACGCAAGCATGGAGAATTGGGTGAATCAGTATATTTCAGCCCAGATAAATGAGGCGCAACGGGTAATGTCTTTAATGTTGGCTGACGAGGATTTGATTCTGACAGTTCAAAATGCGGCTAAGGTTTGAGCAAAAACGGTGTCAGGTCTTGTTTTTTGCCTTTCTTGATTAATTCGTATCTGACCCTAGATATTCTAGATATTCTAGATATTAAAAACTCATGGGGAATAAATTGCCAGTGTGCCGAAATCCGGTATAATTAATTATGCAAACAGTAATTGAAACACCGACGTTTACCAAGCAGGTTGATAAAATATGGTCTGAAGATGAAAGGTTATCTTTCATTGAGTATATTGTTCAGAATCCAGCGGCAGGAGATGTAATTCCTAATGCCAATGGTGCAAGAAAGGTACGTTGGACAGTAAAAGGTACTGGTAAGCGTGGAGGTGTTCGAGTTGTTTATTTCAATCAAGATACTGAAGGAGTTATTTATCTGGTTGCAATTTATCAAAAATCAGATAAAACAAATATAACAGGTAAAGAAATTAAACAAGCAATATAAGCCAAAAGAAAAAGGTAATTGACAATGGATATAGATAAAGTAACAGCAGCTATAAATGCTGATGCAGGATTTGAAATCCCTGACTTAAAACAAAGCCTTGCTGAAATGAATGCGGCTGAGCACGGTCGAGTCTATACGCCTAGCCAGCTTCTTGTGAGGGAAGCAAGGTCGATAGTTGGTTATACGCAGCCTAAATTTGCCAAGGCCATTAATGCATCGGTTACATCTTTACGTGATTGGGAGCAAGGTCGTCACGAACCGCCTGGTGTTGTTTCAACATTAATGAATGTAATTAAAAATCATCCTGATGTTATTCATGAAATGGAAGAAGGGTCGAGGGGTTAGCTAGCTTTATTTAAGATTAACTAAAGCACAAAAGGCGAATATAGCAATATAAGTAGTCTTGGGCTCTGGTTTAGGGGGCTGAATTGAAAATGATAGAGCCTAGCTCAGCAATGGACTAAGTTTTTTTATGTCTGAAGAAAAGTGGGTACATTTGAGTTTGACGGAATGCAGGCGTAAAATTAATGCAAAGAAAGAATTACCAAGAGTTGAGCAGAAATGACAGACGATGAGTTAAAAGAATTAGTGGCGAGTTTAGCTCTCTCCAATAAAGAGTTGAGAGACTCTCAAAAGGAAACTGGTGTACATATTGATGAATTGAGAAACTCTCAAGAGGAAACCGGTAGAAAATTAGATAAAGTTGCTAAGATGATTGGTGGAATCAGTGCTAATCAAGGCGATGTTGCAGAAGACTTCTTTTATAATAGTTTTATTAAAGACAACCATTTAGGTGATTTGTCTTTTGATGATATTACAAAGAATATGGCGAAGCACCGAGGTAAAACGCAAGAAGAATATGATATTTTTCTAACGAATGGCGATTCGATTGCCATTATTGAAGTAAAGTATAAAGCTCATCTTGAAGATATTAAGAAACTTGAGCGAAAGTTTCTTAATTTTAAGAAGTTATTTCCTATCTACAAAGACTATAAGCTTTATGGTGCAATGGCTTCGTTTTACTTTAATCAAGAAACCAAAGATGAATTATTAAATCAAGGCTACTTTATTGTTGAAAGAAGCGGTAATTTAATAAAAACTGAAAATAGTGGATATTTGAAAGTTGCATAGTTGAGCCTGTTTTAAGAGAAAATAGGATCAAGAGGGGGCAGAGTCAGCTTGGTTTTTATAGTCTACACTCTTTCTATCTCCTCCATGTCGCCCCAATCGTGCAATAACAATATATAAGAGACCGATATATTGAACCGTAGATAAACCAGTACATTTTGAATTTGACAGAATGCAGGTGTAGAATTAATGCAAAGATAGAATTACCAAGAGTTGAGCAGAAATGACAGATGATGAGTTAAAAGAATTAGTGGCGAGTTTAGCTCTCTCCAATAAAGAATTGAGAGATTCTCAAAAGGAAACTGGTAGAAAATTAGATAAAGTTGCTAGGATGATTGGTGGAATCAGTGCTAATCAAGGCGATGTTGCAGAGGACTTCTTTTACAATAGTTTTATTAAAGACAACCATTTAGGTGAGTTGTCTTTTGATGATATTACAAAGAATATGGCGAAGCACCGAGGTAAAACGCAAGAAGAATATGATATTTTTCTAACGAATGGCGATTCGATTGCCATTATTGAAGTAAAGTATAAGGCTCATCTTGAAGATATTAAGAAACTTGAGAGAAAGTTTCTTAATTTTAAGAAGTTATTCCCTATCTACAAAGACTATAAACTTTATGGTGCAATGGCTTCATTTTACTTTAATAAAGAAACAAAAGATGAATTATTAAATCAAGGCTACTTTATTGTCGAAAGAAGCGGTAATTTAATAAAAACTGAAAATAGTGGATATTTGAAAGTTGCTTAGCTGAGTCTGTTTTAAGAGGGTAAGGCAACAACGAAAATTAGGGTCAGAGTAAAATAAATAGGCTCTGTCACCGTTAAGTGTTGAAAACCCCCAAGAGCTGAATTCAACAGCATATCAGGAGTTAAATTATGATATTCATCCATTATCTGCACCAGCCTAAATAATTTGGAAGATACTTTGTAACAACCCCATGAAAGCCACCAAGCCATGATTTAAAACGACTGTGATATGCATTAACATTTTGCATATGATAACCGCCTGGTGAGTAATGTTTTCAGTATAAAAAAATGAATCATAAGTTGGATTGCCATCACTGACTAACAAGGCATCAGTATCTAATATCGGTTTTAAATGCGTCGTTAATATGGCTTTTGTTATTGTGCCATTTCCTGTT
>Ga0105358_10001779_pt1 | contig 11453 bp, 11 predicted proteins | sample GOMGulsemesocosm_5_FD_83509 | JGI IMG/M metagenome (GOLD analysis project Ga0105358, IMG submission 83509) | Methane-oxidizing microbial communities from mesocosms in the Gulf of Mexico - GOM15C Gulf of Mexico | ecosystem: Environmental > Aquatic > Marine > Cold seeps | place: Gulf of Mexico...
ATCCGCCTAGGTCACGGCGTATGGGATTTAATATTTAAGAAATTATAAAAAGCTTAATTTCTATCTAGGATCACCCAAAGAGAGACAAGGCATGCCTTGTCTCTACAGCCCAAAGATATAATACTGCCAGAACCTAATGGGACGATTAATATATACAATCCACAGGTTCAAGAATTATATACCAGCTGCTTTTTAGTTATATTTTTTAAAACTATCGTTTAAAGCCTAATTTTTTATAAGCCTGCAGTAAGTTAATAAGCATATTGTTTATCGCCTAACTCAGGCTTTACAGTTCTGAGGCTATTTTGAATACAGGCAAGGTAGAAATGGTGATGTATACAATTATTTCAGTTCTGAAAGCTATACGTTGAAGTCTCACGAGTATAGATATTAACTCCAATACGATCAATATGTTCAATTAAGTCGCTATTTGTTAATCCCCCATATTGAGATAAATCAACCATATAAGGCAAATACAAGTCATCAATCTGATCTTCAATCTGCAGAAATTCAAAAAACGGTAGTAATCCTCCCTTAATCGTCAAATCAATATCCGACCCCACTTTATAATTACCTTTTGCACGCGAACCATAGAGAATTACTGATTCAATAGTATCATGACGCTGAAATACACTGCAGAGTTTGTTTAATGTAGATTTTTTTAACCCAAAAGATAGTTGGATATTGCCTGAGCTCATAGTAAAGATTCCATCTCAACTTTAAGTTCTGTAAAAAGAGGGTAATAATCATTTACAATAGTTATAAACAATAATTCAGCGGTATTTTCATCGTAAGTATGTGAAGAAATATTTCTACTTTGAATCATAGACATCCACAGCTCACCTTCAGTAATTAAAGATACCTTAAAAGCTACTCGAGTAGCATCTTTAGAGCCCCTTATATTTTGCTCCCCCTGATCTTCCAGGTAATCTTTAAGAACATTCCATGCCAACTCATGCGTAAATTCAAATGCCTGAATAACACCTTGTTTTTCTAGTTGAGATAATTCTCTTTGTTTACTAAGTGAAACAGCCCCCTCCAGCAGAATCAACGCTTTATTAAAGTTAAAAAAACGTTGTTTCCACCTAACATCTGCTTTTAAAAAAATCATTATTACCCCCCCCCTCTTGCCATTTTTAAAATGGCAATCTTAAAGACTTTGTATATCAAGTTTGTTTTTTATAAACATCAGTTTTTGCAGCTCCCTCCTCCATGATCAGCTACCAGTGTCACTCATGAAACCATCTGGCTAATTTCTCCTTAACTACCCATTGATCACCAATGCTTAACCCAACTCCTTACACACAAGTATCATAACGACCAAAAATCAATAAGTTACAGTATTGTATGTTTTTTATACAATTACCTGTAGCCCCTTATTTTACTGACTTCTCTATTTTTAGGTGGTCATTGTAAGTTGTTGATTTTAAATTATTAAAAAGATGTGTGTAAGGAGATGGGCAAAGGCCCTGCGTTCCTCCTTGTTAAACCAATATTTATGTGAGATAAAGGTTAAGCGAGGCGATGATAATGGGCAAATACCATATCCCAATACCAGAAAATATAAAATATATTACCCACTCATTTTTCAAAAGAACCTTTTTCTTTTTAAAGCTTCAAACAAATAGCCTTCCGGCATATTTATATCAAAAACAGGATGAAGCCTATTGTTCCATAAATAAGTCGATGACTTATAAGGTATAATTAATAAAAACTGTTTTAGTCTTTAGTTTCAATTGGTTATTTATTGACTGGTAACGGCATTACTGGCTGACCCCTTGATCATAGGTAGATTAAATCAACTTAACGAACTAATATTTTTTTAACTGTTAGGATTATAATTTTTAAATCCAAGAAAAAAGATTGGTTTTCAACATATTCAATATAGTGCTTTTGTTTAATCGGTAAAATAACATCAATATATGCCTGCCTAGGATTTTCATATTGGCCTAGAATATTATTTTCATCAACCATCTCAATCGATGCTAAATCTGTAACCCCTGGACGAACAGATAAAACCTTTTCTCTCACGTCAATAGGATATTCATCCATGAATTCTTTTACTTCGGGCCGTGGGCCAACTAAGCTCATATTGCCTAATAGCACATCGATTAATTGAGGCAATTCATCCAACTTAAATTTACGCAAAAACATACCTGATTTAGTAATTCTCACGTCATAACCCACCGTAAGTCTCCCCTTGGCTTCTGCCTCTACGCACATCGTCCTAAACTTATGAATTTTGAAAGGGATGCCAAAGTGACCAATTCGAACCTGACGAAAAAAAACACCGCCACTAGAGTCAAGCTTTACCCATAGTGCAATCAGAAGAAAAAATGGCATTAGTAAAAGCAGCCCAATAAATGATGCGATTATGTCAAAAAGTCGTTTGATCACCCTAATGTCTCTTGTAAAACAGAAATAATTCTATCTTGCTGCTCATCACTCATTGACGTATATAAAGGTATACTCAACATCGTCATGTAAGCCTTATCGGAGACAGGAAACAACCTAGGTGTCAAAGCATATCGGTCACACCAATATGGATGCCTGTGTAATGGCACATAGTGAACACTAGATCCAATTTTATTGTCCGCCAAAATCTGAATTAATTCATCTCTATTGACTGGCGCATCATCCTTAAGCCTAATTACAAACAAGTGCCACGAATGAATATCACCTTCAGGAGCGCTAACTGGCAAAATTAAAGGTAAATTGGCTAGCTCAGCGAGATAGCGGGCAGCCAAGTATTTTCTTCTTTCTAGAAAAGAAGGCAGCTTAGCCAATTGGTGAATACCAATCGCTGATGCTATGTCAGTTAGGTTGTATTTATAACCAGGAGCAACAACTTCATAATACCAAGCTGGTTTTTCCGACCTAAACCTCTCAAACGTATCTCGATTTATACCATGTAACCGCATAACCTTCATTCTCTCAGCCAACTCAGGGTCTCTAGTGACAGCCATCCCTCCCTCGCCTGTGGTCATGGTTTTGTTCGCATAAAAACTAAATACAGTGACATCTGACTTGAGAGAACCAATATTTTGCCCTTTAAATGTTGCTGGCAAAGCATGGGCCGCATCTTCAACCACCTTTAAATTAAACTCTTCTGCAAGATCAAAAATTGCATCCATATCACAACTTAGGCCTGCAAAATGCACAGGAATAATAGCTTTTGTTTTGTGAGTAATAGCTTCACGAACAGCCCGAACATCCATATTCAACGTTATAGGATCAACGTCTACCAGCATCACGTCCGCCCCTAAATAACGCACCACTTCAGCTGTTGCTGTAAATGTATGAGTTGTTGTAATCACCTCATCACCTACACCAACCCCAATGGCCTCCAAAGCAAGATGAAGTCCTGCTGTTGCCGAATTGACTGCAACTGCGATAACCCCGCTCCCAATAAATTCTTCAAACTTTTGTTCAAACTTTTTTGTTTTCGGTCCCGTAGTGATCCAGCCAGAACGAAGAGAATCTACAACTTCAGAAATTTCCTCATCACCAATTTCAGGCAATGCAAAAGGTATAAAACCATTCATTTTTTCCACCTTTTAGACTTTATGAAAGCCTGATCAAAATATGTCTTTCTTACAGCGACATCTATTAAAAATTTTTCATCTGTCGTCAAGACACTTCCAACCACTTGAGCTGGATTTCCAGACACAACTGAAAAATCAGGGACCGAATTGGTTACTATTGAACCTGCTTTTACAAGGCACCCCTTACCTATCTCCACTCCAGGAAAAATAACAGCTGAGTCCCCAATAAAAGAAAATTCACCAATCAAAACATTTCCTGTTATATAGCCAATTCTGTCATTTGATAATAAATAAGAATCACCCAATAAGCGTATTGAATTATGACTGCTGTGCGTATAAATAGAAATATGCGACCCCGTTTGGACACCCCTCCCAAATTTGATTCCGTGACTAGCATCTAGAACAGAATAATGCCCGACCCAAACACCATCACTCAAATCCAATTTTTTTTTTGAAATCACTTTAGTTGAAGAGCTTATTCGTGTATGCCTCATGAACTTTTCTTGAGTTTGGTTATAGAATCCGTAAACCATAAAAGGCTGATGAAAAATTGAAAAAAAGTTCTGTATAAACGAAATAACATACCCTAACGGTGATAAATAAATCCTCTTCAGCACTTTAACAGCTCCTCTTCTGTTCCCTGATGATACAAGTCAACAGGTTAAGGTTTTTTTCTTTGGAGAGGTTCTTTGTAGCGTACATCAGACTATTCGCTCCTAGTCCCCTCAGGCATTCTTTACCTGCATCAACAGCATTTTCCATACAACTAGCAAGCTCGTGCTCTTTTTCTGGCAAAACGACCCACCCACAATTGTTTTCCGTAATAATATTTGCAATTTCACTAAACTCATCAACAGAAGCTATTATCGGCTTAGCAGAAAACATATATGCAGTCATTTTGGATGGTAAAGCCGTTGCAGCAATACCTTTTTTCAATGGAAGAAGCAATATATCAGCCTGAGCTTGCACTCTTGGCACTTGTTCTGGAGAAACATCCATAAACTGGATGTCCTTACCACATTCTTTGGCAACCTCGACGCATTTTTCCCTATCCGAGCCATTGCCAGCAATAATTAAACAAGCATTTCTTAAATCAGCTTTTCCGAAAGCACGAATCAATAAATCCACCCCTGCTGTTGGAGTGATACTGCCAAGATATAAAAAGAAAAACTTTTTATTTTCATTAATTTTTTCTAAACTAGAAAATTTCGCAAAATCGCTATCATTCTGCCAATTACGAACAACCAAAACATCCTGCTCTTTAACGCCTCTTGTTGTAACTACATGCTTTTTCATCTGTTCCGAAATAGTCACAATTTTATCCGTAAGCCTTAATGTGCGCCTATCCATTGGAACGAAAATTTTATCTATCAAAAAACCGAACAGCTTAGTCTTTTTACTTAAAGACTCGGGGTATATGTCTTGAACATGTAAAACAAGCGGAATACTATATTTTGCCGCCACCGTTGCCAAATGCTTTTGCGCAAGCAAAGGCCAGGCATTTGCATAAATAACTTCTATCTTATTATGGTTTTTTTCTATATATTTTTTTACATGGCGGCCAAAGCTGTCACTTTCCCTAAATCGGCCAAATACTTTCGATTCTGGACAAGTATACGAATCGAGAACAACATGTTCGAATGGAAGCAGTAAATTATCCTCTGTCTTGAGTTTCACCCCATATGGTCGAGTAGGCTTTGGAGAGACAACAACAACGACGTCCTCATTGGAAAAACTCAACGCGAGATCATACGATAAATTTGCTGAAACCACTCGCTCAGGTGGAAAGAGTGCCGAAATGATTAAAATCATGTTTAATACTTTCTCCAGACTACCTTATTAACATAGTCGGTATAACTATGAATAATCCGTACTATTTTATCTGACACATTTGGCATGGAGTAATCAGCTACTTGCCGTAATAAACGGAAATCACCTCGAGGTTGCAACTCAATTACCTCTAACGCCTGCATAATGCGGTCAGAACCCAAGCCCACCATCATAACTGCAGCTTCTTCCATTCCTTCTGGACGCTCGTGAGCCTCACGTATATTCAGCGCAGGAAAATTCATAATGGATGATTCTTCATTAATAGTTCCACTATCCGACAAAACAGCTTTAGCTGAAATTTGTAACTTATTGTAATCCTTGAAACCTAATGGCTTTAGCAATTGAATCAGTGGGTTAAATGTAACGCCTAGCGAATCCACACGCTTTTGAGTTCTAGGATGTGTTGAGATAATCACCGGCAATTGATACTTCTCAGCAATCGTATTTAATGTATCCACTAGATTTAAAAAATGCTTATCTGAATCTACATTTTCTTCACGATGCACGCTGACTACAAAAAACTGTTGCTTATTCAAACCTAGGCGATTCAAAACATCAGAAGACTCGATCCCTTCGCGGTATTCATTTAACACCTCAAACATCGGACTACCTGTTTTAATCACCATATCGGCAGGCAACCCTTCTCTTAACAAATAATCTCGAGCAATGCTGCTATACGTTAAATTAATATCTGCCATATGATCAACAATACGGCGATTGATTTCTTCTGGCACTCGCTGATCAAAGCAACGGTTTCCCGCCTCCATATGAAAAGTAGGGATTTTTCTTCGTTTAGCAGGCAACAAAGCCATACAACTATTCGTATCGCCTAGCACTAATACTGCATCAGGCTCTACATCCGCTAAAACTTTGTCAACAGCAATAATCACATTGCCTATTGTTTCAGCGCCACTGCTACCTGCAGCATTTAAAAAATGATCTGGTTTGCGAATAGCTAAATCATCAAAAAATATTTGATTCAACTCATAATCATAATTTTGCCCTGTATGCACTAAAACATGCTCACAAAACTCATCCAGCTTGGGAATCACTCGTGATAACCGAATAATTTCAGGACGTGTACCTACAACGGTAACAACTTTTAGTTTTTTCATCTTCATTTTCTACAACTTCTTAGCAAATGTATCTGGCACATCTGGGTCAAACACTTCATTTGCCCACAGCATTACAATCATCTCACAAGTACCTGCATTAGTTATATCATGCGTCCACCCAGGCACTGTTTCAACGACTATAGGTCGGTCTCCTGACACCGTTAATTCGTAATATTCATTCGTCAATATCTGGCGGAATTTAAATACTGCCTCACCTTTCAATACTAAAAACTTTTCATTCTTCGTATGGTGGTAATGCCCTCCACGTGTAACACCTGGGTGAGCCGTAAAATATGAAAACTGCCCACTATCTTGAGTTTTCAGCATTTCTACAAATACACCTCGAGGGTCTTCATGCTTAACCAATTCATAGCTAAACTGTTCCGCATCTAGATAGCTTAGATAGGTTGAATACAATGCTCGATCAAGTCCAGTACCCACTCGTTCAACAACAAGAGTGCCCCTGCTATCCTTATATGCGGTTAATTTTTCTACTAGCTCACCTACGGTAATTTCATAAACAGGATCAACTTTACAATAGCTATCGTCAACTATTGCCCCATCCATCACCGAAATAAATCGACTTACAACATTATCTATATAAACCAAACAAATCAGTGCGGAAGGGTCATTGATTTGTACTGGTAAGTCATGAGAGATGTTATGACAAAACGTAGCAACAGCAGAGTTGTAATTTGGCTTGCACCACTTTCCAAATACATTCGGCAATCTAAAGATATGAACTGGACTTCCTGTCTTTTTGGAAAAACCTAACAGTGCCTTTTCAGCTGCTAACTTACTTTTACCGTACGCATTATCAAACCCCGCCTGAATGGACGATGTGTAAATGACTGGAATCATCCTACCTGTTCCTTCTATCGCAAGGCATAACGCTTCAGTTAAATCAACATTACCTTCTGTAAACTCTATATCATTCTTTGGTCTATTAACTCCAGCCAAATGAAAGATAAAATCCACGCCTTCAAGCAAGCTACAAAGCTCATCAATTGACTGTTTTCGAGTGAAAAAAACCATTTCCAAGTCATCGCGCTCAGATAACTGCACTCGTAAATTTTGTGCTACAAAACCGCTTGCTCCGGTAATCAGAATTCTCATGCTTTACTCCTCAGTCGATATGCTTTCACCATCAATCACTGCCTGCATAAATTCGAGTTTAAGTAATAGCTTCTTCATCCCATCCACATTTAATCTTTCCGTATTATGTGAATTGTAATCTTCCATGTGTGAAATTTTTTCTTCGCCTTGTTCAACAAACTTTGCATAATTCAAATCACGCAAATCTGGGGGTACACGATAATAATCACCTCTATCTTCAGCACAAGCCATTTCTTCACGGCTTAACAAAGCCTCATATAACTTCTCTCCATGACGAGTACCAATAATATTAATAATAGAATTAGGCTTATTCATCATTTCTACCAATGCTTTAGCCAATGTATCCACGGTTGCCGCAGGTGCTTTTTGTACAAAAATATCACCATTGTTACCATGTTCAAATGCATATAGAACCAAATCCACCGCGTCTGCAAGCGTCATCATAAAACGAGTCATATTTGGGTCAGTAATTGTTAATGCATCACCCTCACGAATTTGATCAATAAATAATGGAATAACCGAACCACGAGAAGCCATAACATTGCCGTACCGTGTGCCACAAATAACTGTTTTAGTTTCATCTACATTGCGTGATTTAGCCACCATGACTTTTTCCATCATAGCCTTGGATATACCCATTGCATTGATTGGATAGACCGCCTTATCAGTACTTAAACAAACTACTCGACTTACACCATTCTGAATGGCAGCTTCTAATACATTTTCTGTACCAAGGATATTTGTTTTAACAGCCTCCATAGGGTGAAATTCACATGATGGAACCTGCTTTAATGCGGCTGCATGGAAGATAAAATCAACCCCACGCGTCGCATTTAAAATACTCTGATAATCCCGCACATCACCAATATAAAATTTAAGTTTCGTATTGGTATATTTTTTACGCATATCATCTTGTTTTTTCTCATCACGGCTAAAGATACGAATTTCAGCGATGTCGGTATCTAGAAAGCGGTTCAGCACCGCGTTGCCGAATGAGCCAGTACCGCCGGTTATCAATAGAATTTGGTTAAAGAACAATCTGAGCTCCCAATTTTGTAACAACTTTTAAAAGAATCAATAAACATCAGAGCAACTCAAGTAGCTCATCAAAAGTAAAGGCCCTACAAATGTTATTTGAACACAAAGAGGGAAATAATTTCATCACATAAACGCAATCTTTTTCATTAACAAGCACTGCGATTGATTTTGCCCCCCTTCGGGAGGCTTCGAGAAGCACAGTTGATTTTCTTGCGAGGCACGTCATTGAATCTATTGCATCATTAAAATCTTCAATTTGTTCGATTTCAGGAAATTTCTTTCTGTAATTCTCAGAACTTTCAAGCGGGTGCAACTTAATAGCAAATATCACACTTCTTTCTCTGAGTTTTTCAATAATCTTATAATTAACCTCAGGGTCACGAGGCTCAGTAAAAAAACAGACCCGACTAAATTGATTATATTTCATTTCTTCGGAGTCAAGCCCGTACATTTCATCAACAACAGCTTTAGAATAAACAAACTTTATTTCTTTATACAAATCATTGAGAAATTTGGCAGCCTCTGACGTAAAGCAATAAAAAGTTGTCCCTGCCAAACCACCTGGAAACCGAAAACCGTATTCCAAGCCATGTGGCAAGCAAACAATTTTCCTTTTCTCGCGCTTACATATTCTCGTCTGCAGCAGTGCAAAGCGATCATCTTTATCTCCCGTAAAAAAAACAGCCGCCGGAAACTCATTTACTATTTCATTGAAACAGGATTCGTACACAGCTTTATGAGCAATCTTTTTGACATATCCAGGAAATATTGCAAGAGTGCAGGTTACTCCCAACATTTTTCTACCATCGCAAAACAAAACCTTTATATCTCTTAGCCCATAATACGCAGCTTTCATCGTCAGACTAAAAATATTTTTCCAGCTTATTACAGAATAAATCGATACCCCAGGAACCTTCAAGCCACTACAGTCATCAAAAAAAGTGATTCCACAATCTGTGGTTTCTATTTTTACTCTGCATTTTTGATATGCTGCTCTAGACCTTATAAAAAATATGTTTTTTATAAGGCTTTTGCGTTCACACGGACTAACATTACCTTTCCTTATAAAAAAATAAAAAGGGAGTACTATAGAAAAAATAAATATTAAAAAAACAGAAAAAATAAAACCAAAAAAAGCGAGAAGAAGGCTGATCAGCCTACTTAAGAAAAAAACCTTCTGTCTAATTATCAATCTGGACTTTAAAAAAAACACCTTATCAACAAGTCTACAGAAAGTATCATAACGTGAAGATTCGCTATTCTTCAGAAACTCACAATACTCCATCAATCGGATATAATGGTAAAGAAAAATCTCATTTGAATAGTCAGACACACCAACAAAATCATGATCATTCAATCGATTGACAAAATCTTCTGTATAGCAACTATCAAGTGAAATACTTTCAGTTTTTTTATTCGCCCAAACTCTCTTAAGCCCTGTACGAGTAAGATGTAAACACGCAATATTACAAAACAAAAGAGCACCAATAGAAAAAGAGATATAATTCCAATTTCATGTCAGATCACGTAAGCTATCAACTACATTAATCTTGTTGTTTTCACAATATGATTTCCAAGTGTGAAACTCTGTCCAGTGCTTAACGAAGATAAAATCCAATCCGGCTTTAATAGAAGCCTCATGATCATATCGGCTATCTCCAATGAATAGCCCCGGCTTGGTAATTCGTGCCGCACCAAGTTCACGTGATAATATTTCATCTTTGGAGTCTGGGCTGCCATAAATACCACCATCAAATAAATGATCCAACCCTTTCTCAGCAAAGAGCTCACGCAACTCAGCTTGATCACCGCCAGAAACAATAAACCACGGTATTGACGGTGTCAGTTCTCGTAGCTTGAAAAGCCCTGGGTCTACCTCGCAATGCACAAGACCTTCCTGCACCTTACAGGCATAAACGTCAAGCAACTTTTCAAGCCCCGGTCCATCTGCCTCAACAGGAACAAGCTGATCTAAAAAAAAAGCAAATTTCAGATATCGGGAAACACCACCGTTGGCCATATGGTACTCTACTAAAGCTTGTGCAGCCTTTTTACCGTAGCAAAGGGCCGTTTCATAAAAAGCTCTGGTTTTCTCTTTATTGGAGTTAAGTACAACACCATCACAGTCAAAAACAAGGCTGCTATAACTTTCTAGTTTCACAGATTATGCTTCCTTTTAAGCGCTTCTTCGACACCAGCCACATCCTCCGGAATATCAACAGCGAGACTTCCAGGCTGCGTTTCCACCATTAAAATTCGTTTATCTAATTCTAGAAAACGCAAAATTTCAATGTCTTCAGAGTACTCGAGGACACTTTTTCGACCAAAAGATTTGAACGCTTGAAGCTCTTCACAGGTAAATGCATAAATGCATACCTGTTTTTTATAGCGGGCTGGAGCATTTGAGGGGGCTTTATAACCGGGAAGCGCAACACGTGACATATAAACCAACTCATCGCGCTCATTTGTAATAACTTTTGGAATATTAACATCGTCTGGATTTTCATTATCAGAGATCCAGCTATACCCGTTTATAACCTTGTCCATGTTATGAGTTTTAACAACCTTTATGTTAAGAATATCGACCGGATTAATCAGTGGTTCGTCTCCTTGAACATTTATAAAAAGATCCGCATCAATCTGTACTGCGGCTTCCGCAAGCCTGTCCGTGCCAGTCAGGGCACTCTTGCTGGTCATTACCGATTGAAAGCCAGACGCACAAACAACCTCTGAAATCCGCTCATCTTCGGTAGCTATATACACATTTTCAATGCCGACAGCTTCAGCCGATAGTTGGGCCACCCAAAGA
>Ga0105358_10001780_pt1 | contig 11451 bp, 13 predicted proteins | sample GOMGulsemesocosm_5_FD_83509 | JGI IMG/M metagenome (GOLD analysis project Ga0105358, IMG submission 83509) | Methane-oxidizing microbial communities from mesocosms in the Gulf of Mexico - GOM15C Gulf of Mexico | ecosystem: Environmental > Aquatic > Marine > Cold seeps | place: Gulf of Mexico...
AACTTTTTTAAACTCTTTAACAAAATTCAGCGAGAAGACTGATGGATGTAACATTATTGGGATGCGGAACCTCTGGCGGCGTACCACGGATTGGAAATGAGTGGGGTGCTTGTGACCCCAATGAGCCGAGAAATCGTCGTCGTAGATGTAGTATTCTTGTGGAAGACAAGGGATCAAAAGTTCTAATTGATACATCCCCCGACATACGCGAACAATTGCTCGATGCAAACGTCACTGATTTAGACGGCGTTGTTTGGACACATGAACATGCCGATCAATGCCATGGCATTGATGAATTACGTGTCCTAACCATCCGAAACCGGCGTCAAATGGATGTATGGGGCGATAGTGCAACACTTAATGTATTGACTGATCGGTTTGATTATTGCTTTAGGCAACTTGAAGGAAGCTTATATCCTGCCATTTTAAAAGAGCACTTGATCGAAGGTCCGTTTTCCGTTGGGAATATTGATTTCATTCCCTTTGAGCAAGATCACGGAATGATCCATAGCCTTGGTTTTCGCATGGGTAAAATTGGATATTCCAATGATTTGGTAAATCTGGATGATCGCGGATTTGAAATTCTGGAAGGAATTGATACCTGGATCGTCGATGCTATGCGTTATAAGCGACACCCAACCCATGTTAATTTGGAAACGGCTCTAGAATGGATTGAACGGCTGAAACCCAGACGGGCAATTTTGACCAACATGCATGTGGATCTGGATTACCAAACTTTGCTACGAGATTTACCTGAAGGCGTAGAGCCCGGTTATGATGGCATGGTGATATCAGTTTAAGAGGGGAAAATGATTAGAAAAGCGGAAGAAACCGACTTACCAGCCATTGTACAATTACTCGCGGATGATCAACTTGGATCGCAACGAGAAAGTGCCGTGGCCCCCTTGGACCCTGCTTATAATCTCGCCTTTGCGCAGATGAACCAACAAAAAGGGAACGACCTTTATGTTGCCACTAAAGGTGATAAAATTGTTGGTTGCATGCAACTAACCTTTATTACAGGCCTCTCACGCAAAGGCATGACCCGCATGCAAATCGAAGGCGTCCGCGTATCTAAAGAGAACCGGTCAGCAGGCTTTGGGAAAATGATGATGGAATATGCCATTGATCTTGCAAAATCTTCCCAATGCGGCCTTATTCAATTGACGACTGATAAGAAGCGAGAAGATGCTCATCGCTTTTATGAAGGCCTTGGATTTGAGTCTTCTCATCTCGGAATGAAGTTAGACCTTCTAAAGAGCTGATAATAAAAGATTATATATATAGTCGTCAGTGGATGTTTTGCTCTCCCTATTTAATCTACAAACATTTCTATTGAAGCTTTTGCCACTAATCCATAATACTGAATTTAAATTCATCCATTGGAGGCAAAAATGAAAACAAAAATTACAGAACTCTTTGGCATTAAACACCCAATTATTCAGGGCGGAATGCATTATGTTGGTTTTGCCGAATTAGCTGCTGCCGTGTCTAATGCTGGCGGCCTTGGTATCATCACAGGTTTAACACAAAAGACACCTGCTGATCTGGCCAATGAAATTGCCCGTTGTAAAGATATGACGGACAAGCCAATTGGTGTAAATTTGACATTTTTGCCAGGATTTGCGGCGCCTCCTTATCCTGAATATATTGAAGCAATCGTAAAAGGAGGCGTTAAAATTGTCGAAACGGCTGGTCGCAGTCCGGAAGCCTATATGCCTGCCTTAAAAGATGCGGGTATTAAAGTTATTCATAAATGCACCTCTGTTCGTCATTCTTTAAAAGCTGAAAAAATTGGGTGTGATGCGGTCAGTGTCGATGGTTTTGAATGCGGCGGTCATCCGGGTGAAGACGATATTCCAAATATGATCTTGTTACCGCGCGCCGCAGAAGAATTATCAATCCCATTTGTAGCATCAGGTGGCATGGGGAATGGTAAGCAACTGGTTGCGGCCTTGGCATTGGGGGCTGAAGGCATAAATATGGGCACACGCTTTATAGCGACTAAAGAAGCGCCTGTTCATCAAAATGTAAAAGACGCCATTGTTGCAGCGACTGAACTTGATACACGTTTGATTATGCGCCCTTTACGAAATACGGAACGTGTTTTGGTCAATTCTGCTGTCGACAAAATTGGCGAGATTGAACGGAATAAGGGGGCGGATTTGGGTATTGATGACATTCGTGATCTTGTTGGGGGTGTCTATCCCCGTGTGATGCAGGAAGGTGAGATGGAAGCTGGCGCTTGGAGTTGCGGAATGGTGGCAGGCTTAATCCACGATATTCCAAGCTGTCAGGATTTGATTGATACGATAATGGCGGAAGCGAGCGAAATTATCAAAAATCGCTTTGCTGCCTAATTTATCGACACATGTTTTCCCGCTCTTTAAAGATTTGTATCAAAAGGGCGGGAGGCTGCAAGACCTACATCCTGACCATAAGACAGCTCCAGTGAATGACCGTCAGGATCAGTTGCAAAAAACCAGTAGCCGACGGGTGGACCAGAGTCCGTGAGTTCCTTGCATAGAACGCCATCTTCTCTTGCCATTTCTGCTAAGTGATCGACTTCTTCTCTGGATTTACAACCAACTCCTAAATGAGCGAACGGCCTTAAAACCGGATCTGGTTTTTCTGCTTCAATTAAGACCAGTGCAAAAGGACGCGTTTGATCAGATAGCCACACCACCCTTATTCCGGTCGCGGGATCGGTACGTTTATGAATCACTGACATTTTTGCGTATTTTTTATAAAAAGCGATACTGGCATCAATTTGCGTCGATGCAAGCGCGATATGGGATAAGCCAACATCCATTATTATCTCGCTATTGTGTTATTATATGCCCCGACATTAAAGTTAGGATAGAAGTAGCAACAGTCAAATCTCTTTTAATCCCTTCAAATGAATAGGCACTTTAGCTATTACCAAAGAAAGAGTTCAATATTCTGGGTACATTAATAAAACTATTGCCATTTTCTATATGTTTTTTCAGGGATTTTGAAACGGCTTCAGCATGCTCCTTAGAAGTTTCTTTTAAAAAAACATGTGCTTTCAAATCTATTATTTTGTTGTTGTAGTTATATCCTTCAGAATTTACAAACGGCAGAATTTCGTTAATGACTAATATAGTGTCAACTCTCCCTTCGCTCAATAAATTAGATAAATCAACTATATTCGACGCCCTAACAACTCTTGGGTATCGCCGGACCAGATTTTCCATCCACAGCCATCCTCGGGTAATTCCAATAGAACGACCATTTAGGTCCTCAATTGTTTTAACATCTGCATCTTTGGACAGAATAACGCCACTTGTTTGAATGAGAACAGGTTCAAGTTTGACAACAGGAACTATGGATTTTGTCCCGAATACAGCATCTCTCATGAGAAACCCGTCATATTTTTCCTGTTTAAACAGGTAATCAGCTCTTTTCTCAGGAAAATAGTCAATGGTATGGCAAATATGCGCAGCTGTTAAAGCCTCGGAAACATTAAGCGCGATCTCTTTAACAATCCTATTATCTTGAGAAACAAAAGCCAGACAAGGATCCGCAGATGCAGAGTGGGCAGAAAAAGTGACCGAAAGCGGAAGAAGCAGGCACGTAAGAAATTTTACGAATGAGATTTTTGAAAAAATATACAAATGAACTAAACCAACTAATTTTTTAAACATAATTGCAATATAACTGATATTGAAATAAATAAAAGAAAATTAATAACCTATTAACTATTAAATAAATTTAAAATAGTCATCAATATTTTAATAAAATTTGCCGTAAATACTATTAAATTTCTTATTCATTACTATTTATTTACAATTTTACGTAAATTTATTCTAATTGTTGTTATAAATTTCTCTTAATTTCATAATATATTGAGCGGTAAGATTTGGTTCTTGCATTGGAATAAAATGCGTTAACTCTTTTAACCAAATGTCTTCACCTTGTTCAAATTGACTACTTAGCTCTGGCCATGTGGGGGAGGCAGAGAAATCAATTTGATGTTTCGAGTTTTCATCCCTGCCTTTTGCTCGCATAACAAATACAGGAACTATGATATTCGAAAGTTGTTCGGTTAAATCTACGCTTAAATGCCCCATATACACTGAAGCCTCAATATCTGGGGCACAGGCCAATGTATAGGTTGATACTTCAGAATCTTTGATCAAACCATATTTACAATAGTCTTTAAGAACTTCTGGATGCCAAAGAGAGTAGGGATCCTTGTTCTCAAAAACGTCAAACATATCCTGCCAACTGTCAAATTGACGACGCCTACGTGCGAGAGGATGGTTCGCCGGAGATCCTTTTTCAAAATCCGTAGTTTCCTGATACCTTTCAGGAGGAAAAATAACGGGATCAATCAGAACCAAATTCTGGAAGACATCAGGTAAAGCCAGCGCCGCTTGCGTTAAAACATGTCCACCCATTGAGTGCCCAATGCCTGTAACACTTTTCAGACCCAGACCTTTTATAAATTCAATGGCATCATTACCCATCAACGCCCAATCAAGGAGATAGGTATCACTGGAACTTGCACCATGCCCCCGTTGATCCAGTGCAATAATATGATATCCAGACGGCAGCGCCTTTACCGTTTGGTCCCAAATACGACCGTGCATTCCAGTGGCGTGGATGAATAAGAGGGTCGGGTTAGTCGGATTTCCCCATTCGTAATATGAAAGTTTAAGAGAACTCGTTTCATAGAATTTTTGAGCTGGAATCATCTAACTATCCACTTTTTTATTATTTTTCTTAGAGCAGTACACCGACTTTATTTTATCTGATAAGCCGAAAGTTTATTATGCGCTTAGTCAATAGAAAGAGACAACATTTACCAACAGAGAAGATAAATTTTATATCTCTTGCCAATCACACAAATATTGTTTCTTTGAGCTTCATATAAGATAAAAATCTAATGTAACAATGATCACAAATATGTGCGATCTTCCCTCTTTTGGGTTTGCATATAACGGTTCGTGTTCTTAAGTTCTTATCAAGCGCAAACCAAACAATTAACAACAAGAGTAATCTATGCAAACGCTATTTGAACCGCTTTCCTTCTCTCACGGGCCCGACTTGAAAAACCGCTTCATGTTAGCGCCACTTACAAATACACAAAGTCATAAAGATGGCAAATTGTCCGATGATGAATTTAACTGGCTAACCATGCGAGCAAAAGGGGGGTTCGGCCTAACTATGACCTGTGCTGCCCATGTGCAAGCTGTCGGTCAAGGGTTTACAGGTCAGTTAGGGGTATTCTCTGACGATCATTTGGAAGGGTTGACTAGACTTGCAAAGGCAATCAAGGCAGAGAACAGTATTGCCATTGTCCAGTTACATCATGCGGGCATGCGATCTCCTGCGGATTTGATCGATGGCTCTCCAGTGAGTGCGTCAGATGTTGAAAAATATGGAGCACGAGGTCTTTCAACAGAGGAAGTAGACCAACTTATCGAAGATTTCATCGCCGCCGCAGTTCGATCTGAAACCGCTGGTTTTGATGGTGTTCAAATTCATGGGGCCCACGGTTATATTCTGGCCCAACTATTAAGTCCTATTATTAATCAACGGGATGACAAATATGGCGGAAGCCTTGAGAAGAGAGCCCGGCCAATTTTTGACATCATCAAAGGAATTCGTAGCCGGTGCCGGCCAGATTTTAATGTAAGCGTACGCCTGTCACCAGAACGTTTCGATATGAAACTGGGTGAAGTGATCGAAGTTTCCAAGCGTCTTATGTCTGAAGGAAATATAGATTTTCTTGATATGTCCTTATGGGATGTAAAGAAAGAGCCCGAAGAAGAAGAGTTTAAAGGCCGGACTTTAATGTCTTATTTTACTGAACTGGATCGGGGCAATGTGCGTCTTGGTGTCGCTGGTAAAATAACAACGCCAGAGGCGGCACAATATTGCATGGATGCGGGAGTTGATTTTGTCCTGATTGGCCGGGCTGCGATCCTCCATCATGATTTTCCAAAACAGGTGGAAGCTGACAGTAAATTCGAACCCGTTGAACTACCGGTTAGTGTCGCCCATCTACAAAAAGAAGGTTTAGGCAAGAATTTCATCACTTACATGTCCAGCTGGGCAGGATTTGTTCAAAGCTAAGTTAAAAATAACAAGGAGAAAAGGTCGGTCTTTCGTTCCTTTTCTCCGATCATCCATATCTTGGAAAATGCTTGATTTAATATCTCCCAAAATTGTGTTTATTGTATACCTTTTACAACCTTAACTTCAAATAGCTTTCCCATGTTGGTATCATTAACGGATATACTTACTTTTGATAGCTGTGTCGTTTATGATATCGTGATATTGAGTATCTTGTTTTCTAGCTAATAGGGAATGGAATGACTAAGGCCACAACAATCTCACTTTTGGAGCAGTTCTCGAAACTTTCATTTTTAGGGGACCGCCATCCTAAATCTACAGAAACGGAATTGAATAAATCCTTCTCTCTTTTGTCCCAATACCGTGACGGCGCTATTTTCATCACTCATTACGCTGGAAATTCCCAATGGGAACGTCACTCAAAAGGGGATGAAATTGTTTTTGTGTTGGATGGGAAAACAAACTTAATACTGAGAACACCCGAAGGCGAGAAACCTAATCTTTTGCAATCTGGTGAGCTAATTGTTGTCCCACAGAATGTTTGGCACAGGTTCGAGACACCGGAAGGTGCCAAAATATTATCGGTAACCCCTCAACCTACCGACCATACAGAGGACTTCCCAAACTATACTGACTAGCACAGGTATGTCTTAATACAGCCTGTTTATTGCCCAGCTTATTATACCAAAAACATATTTTATGAAGGCATTAACAAATATAAAACCTTAACTGGATTACTTTTAAGAAAGTTGATTTATAGCGACAAAAGACCATACTGATTAAGTTAGCCTGAATATAAATTCTGTAGATTTGTGCGGAGAATTTCATGGTTTTTGAACAAGAGGAACTCCTGCAATCAAAAATATTGATTGTAGATGATGAGCCCCTGAATATTGACATTCTTGAAACCATTCTTGAGCGATCTGAGTATAAATTTATCTACTCCACTTCTGATCCCCGGAGAGTGTTTGCGCTCCAGCAACGGTACAATTTCGATTTGATTTTACTTGATGTCAACATGCCCCATATGTCGGGAATTGAAGTTTTAGAAGGACTCTCGGAATATGTCTTAAGTGGCTTTTTACCCGTACTTATTCTGACCGCAAATATTGATGACGAAACGCGGTTTAATGCTCTGAAAATGGGGGCTACGGACTTCCTGACCAAACCGTTTAATCAATGGGAGGTCTTACTGCGCATTAGTAACATGCTAAGAACCAGATTATTCTATAAAAGGCAAAAAATTAGAGCCGACGAACTAGAAGAAAAAGTTAAAGAGAGAACCTTACGGATAAGAAGCACCCAACTTAAAATAATACAATGTTTGGGTAAGGCTGTTGAATTTCGAGATAACGAAACCGGTGCTCATGTAATTCGCATGAGTAGAAGCTGCCAGATGCTTGGGGTTGCCTCTGGGTTGTCTGAAAAACACGGGGAGAAAATTCTGTATGCGACCCCTATGCATGACGTTGGAAAAATTGGAATTCAAGACGACATATTGCTAAAGCCCGGAAAATTAGGCTTCGAAGAATTCGAGATTATGAAAACCCATTCACAAATCGGATCAGACATTATTGGTCGAGGAACCTCTGAAATTTTGAATTTGGCTGGCGAAATAGCATTGGGACATCATGAAAAATGGGACGGAAGTGGTTACCCTCAAGGCCTGAAGGGTGCTGATATTTCAATAGAAAACCGAATTGCAGCAATTTGCGATGTTTTCGATGCCTTAACTTCGGCCCGTCCGTACAAAAAACCCTGGACCACAACAGATGCAATTAACTTTATAATGGATGGGGCAGGGGCACATTTTGACCCAAGTCTGGCCACTACATTTCAGGAAATCATCCCAAGTGTAGTAACTCTAAGAGAAGAATATCCTGATAATTGAGTCATATTAATCTAGTGAATAATTTGAGGTATTTTGTGATCTAATATGGTCAATGACCCATTAAAACCGTGCAGGATAATCTCGGTTGCATTTTGCATGATCCCGTTTTTCTCAATCTGTCGGGTCTGAATCTGCCCTTCCAGATAAACCTTGGACCCTTTTTTCAGATACCGTTCGGCAATTTGACAAAGCCCCTCCGGGTAAATAACGATATGGTGCCATTCTGTTTTTTTTATGCTTTCTCCATCTTGGCTCCGTGTGCTTTCTCTAGTGATAATACTAAGATTGCAGACCGGTTTTCCGTTTTGCAAGTAGCGTATTTCTGGGTCAGCATCAAGGTTACCAACTAATATTGCTTTATTTAGTGAATCGTTCATTTAGTAAATTTCCCTGAAAATACTTCAACATATTCTCTCTTATTTTTCAGTCTTAGGATTTAGTACTTAAGAAAATACAAATAAAATTCATTAATTTTTAGTAAATTAGCTGACTTTAACTAACTCAATTACTAGATTTAGACTCTCCATAATTCTAACATTAAGGGTGGTCTAATATGAAAAACTTTATCCATAAGCTAACTGCAAGTTTTCACAGTTCTGGTTACTCCATTAAAATCAACGACGATATGGAAGAATTTGCTCGATTGCGTAGCACTACGCCAGATCATGCACTTGTTGTACCAACGTTTGATTTTACCAAATCTGACCAATCCAATAGCCGGTGGCTGAAAGTCGAAGATCGTGACGGGAATCCAGCCGCTTTCGGCGCGTTTAAGGCCTTTGATACTGATAATCTTGGCCAGCTTTTGAAAAGCGGACACATTTGGTATACCAGCCCTCCCTTTAAGCCTATGGAAATTCTCTGTAAGGCGGATTTTGTTAAGGGGCGGTGTTTTTATCGCGGGGGAATGTATGTCTATCCTGGTCATCGTAAGTCCGGGCTCCCTTTTGGTTTAGCCACTTATGCGCAGGCTATTGCAATTGAAGAGGGGATTGACTGGATTGTTGGTCAGGCATTCCAGGAAATTATCGACACCGGGATCCCGAGGCATACATACGGCTTCGAAACGGTAGATCTGCGATATAGAAGTTCCAGATATTGTCCGTTGAAGGGCCTTCTCAAAGGTAGAGAGAGTGCCCTTTATCTTCTTACGTGTAGTCGACACAAATTTATTAGCAATGTTTCGCTTACAAACAGTTTTCTGGTATCGGGTGGCGATAAGGATATGTCCACTCTTGCCATTGAATTTAAGAGGATTAATAATTCTAATGAAGGAGCGAGGATCACCGCCTAAAATTGTTTCTAATGAACAACGACTATGAAACGAGGTTTTCACAGTCCGATAGGCGTTTTTTATATTTTTCGCATACTCGGGCTGTGGAAATTCACCTAAACTCATTCCATTAAGATCCGGCAGCTTACATTTAGGATCGTACTCAGTGAATTGATAATCATCAGCATTTTCAGCGCTGGCATCGACGATATGGCACATCCAGTCTGGGCAAATTTCTGATCTCAGTTTCGCAAGATCTTCTGATACTAATTCTCCGCCTTTTTGATCCAACCACCTTTGAAACCTGTCCCCCTGTTTATCGAGTACATGTATTGAACCTGCGGGATAAACTTTCGTTTCCATAGAAAAAAGCATGACTTTATCCTCTCTGAAAAGGCGGAGTACAGGGTGCACCGATTAGATCGACGGTGATTGTTTAGGGGTATTACAATTCAATATAATTCAATTTATACATGCGATTTTCTGCACGCAATGATTGAACGGTCCACTTATGGAAACTGGAAAGAATCAAGTTGATTTTTTGCTTATCATCTCTGAAAAAGAATGAGTATCTTTCATTAACTTAATGTATTGATTTTCAAGGGATAAACCCATTTTCACATATTTTCTTTTGTTATCATTTTTGAGGAAATAATATGTGATTAATTTTTTATCCAGCATTCGATCCAAGGTCAGATAGAGACTGGATTTATTTAGGGAAGTATGTGCAGAAAGACTTGCAATATCAGAGTGTTGATTTAAAATTTCGGCTGAGAAAAGTGAATTAGCAATAAGGAACTGATTGTGATTGTTCAAGTTTGGGGAAGCTCGTCTTGCTTTAAGTAAAGCTTCATGAAAACCTGACATTAAGACCAGTTCTTCTGATAGCTGTCTCTGATAGAGTAATTTGGGTTTTATCGTTTCTGTTGTCATCACAGCCGCCCAATTGATATTAATACAATTATACTATCGCATGTAGAGTAATTGAAACGTAAAATAAAAAATACTAAATTTTTATTTTATTAATATTGCAAAACACTATTTGGCGTGTCGTACAGGCTATTAAATCGTGTGGCGCAATAAAATTGTGATGATGATAAAGGAGTAGGGGCCGGGGACATTTATCTACCCTTCGATGAAGAAAACAGCCTCACTGGTAGCGCCGCCAACGACAACCCTTTTCCGGGACAAAGACTGGAAGCCGAGACCGGCCTGCACTATAAAGTACTTCCGCGACTGTGCTCGACGAGCTTTGATCTCCTTTCCTCTCGGGGCAAACCACTTTGCAAAAAACTAAAATTCAAAATGATGGGTAATTACAGCTGCCTTTCAGCACGTTGAAAAAGCGGACGTTAAATGCGGAAAAGATCTTGGGCGCTTTGTGCCAAAAGGTAACACTCCTATACTGAACATAAATGACTGCTTTGAACCGAAATTTCACGCTCCGGCTGTGTCGTATTTAGGAGATAATTAGTCCAATTCATGCCCGTCTACGCAAGAAAAAATTATTAGACTCATAAATGAGAAGCTGAAGCCTCAATCCGGTGTTTTAATTACTTCGCACGGAAACTGGAAGAACAAATGACAACTTACGGCCATTGCCTATGCAAAAATACGAAATGGGAGTATGTCGGCGACGTAACTTGGGCCTGCTATTGTCATTGTGACGACTGTCGCCGTAATTGTGCCGCACCAGTGGTCGCATGGCTCGGCGTCCCGATCAAAAACTTCAAATGGTCAGGAATGGCACCGGAAACCTTGGAAAGTTCAAAAGGAATATTGCGACATTTTTGCAAGGACTGTGGTTCACCAATGGGATTTGAGGCAGACCACTATCCAGGAGGGATGCATCTTTATGCTGCTTCTATGAAAAACCCGCAGGATTTCGAGCCGAAATTCCATGTAAACTATGAGAGCAAATTACCCTGGCTTCAAATAAATGACGGACTTCCGAAATACGAAGGCACTCTACTTCATGCGCCGGAAGACCTAAGCGACTACACTTTGTAGCTTCAGTTAATTTAGAATAGTCAGAAAATTTTGTAGAGAAACAATATCTGAAATGAGTCAATAGCGGCTATACAGGACCGTCGAACCAAAGTTCGCTTATGGCACTAAGCTGACTTATAAAACTAGACTTTATTTTCCATAATATATATTATGCGCTAAAAACTTTATGTGC
>Ga0105358_10001785_pt1 | contig 11441 bp, 11 predicted proteins | sample GOMGulsemesocosm_5_FD_83509 | JGI IMG/M metagenome (GOLD analysis project Ga0105358, IMG submission 83509) | Methane-oxidizing microbial communities from mesocosms in the Gulf of Mexico - GOM15C Gulf of Mexico | ecosystem: Environmental > Aquatic > Marine > Cold seeps | place: Gulf of Mexico...
AACTGGCAGTAAGATTATTGTGATCGTACGTTTTGTATAGTTTTTCATAAATATTGCGATTCAAATAAAAGGATGCTTTGTATTCTTTTCTAGTTTTCTACAGATTCTGACACAATGACTATTATCAATTTTAAACTGCCCGCGCATTACCCCAAGCCAAAAGGTGCAATTGCGGTAAAACACAGGCCTTTTGCCATCTATCATTTGCCACCTTTTCTGCCAACCAACGCAAGCGGTCTAATACACCTGTTAAATCAACCTCATCTTCATGATTTGGAATGTGATTCCCAGGCTGTAAATAAATTGGTAGATCAGGGAAAAGGTCAGATGCATATTGAGCATACTCGTAATCAGCTTCATCAAAGACAACTATTTTCAAGGCGGTCTGCACATTTGCACCCGCGCTTTCAACACAAGCGGTTAAAATAGACCAATCCGTTTTCATCTTAGAGGAAGGCGCTTTTGGGCTTAAGGTCAACACATCTAATTTGGAAAACCAATCCCGCGTCAAGCTGCCCTGTGTTTCCATTGCAAATTCATATCCTTTGGCATGTCCAAGTTCGATCAGCTCATCAAAGGGCTGCATGGCAGGATTTCCGCCTGACAACGTCACACACAAGGCTGTACCTTCGCTAAGGCGTTCGATTTCAGCCATAACATCCTCACTGGACATTTTACGCCAACTGTCGGCATGAACCGTATCAACCGCATACATTGTATCGCACCAATCACAACGGTAATCACATCCGGCTGAACGAACAAAAATAGTTGGCCGTCCTATTAACGCGCCCTCACCTTGAATGGTCGGGCCAAAGATTTCACTGATTTGAATATATTGCGTCATGGTCGATATTCCGCCCATGTTTTTGGTGTTTCCGATATACGCACGGCGACAACTTCAGCCCATCGAACATGTGACCAATTATAAAGATGTTTAGCCAATAATTCCGCCGTTGTATTATCTTTACCCAAAACATCATTCAAATGGCGATGATCAATCTCGTCATCAATATAGTTTTTAAGATCTGACAATTCACGATAATCACGCACGAAGCCCACATTGTTCAATGTGTCTGATTGCAAAACCACTTCCGCAATATAATTATGTCCATGAAGGCGCGAACAAGGATGATCATCGCTTAAGCCAAACAATTGGTGTGATGCAGAAAAATGAAATTGTTTTGAAATGGTGAACATAGCTTAATCCGCCTGTTGGGTATTGTAATTGTTACGCGCTTCAATCCAAAAGTCAGAATCAGCATATATTGTTGGATCAATAACGCCCGCCAGATGAAAAGCTTCGCGTCGTTCAACACATGTCCCACATCGCCCGCAGTGAACGTTTCCGCCTTTATAGCATGACCATGTATCATCAAAAGGCACGTTAATTTTGGCTCCTTGTTCAACGATTTCTGCCTTAGATATGGTTACGAAAGGTGTATAAAGTTTCACATTTGCATATCCATCCAAAGCATGACCTTGCATGGTTTCAAATGCAGTGATGAAATCAGGCCGACAATCTGGATAGATGAAGTGGTCACCGCCATGAACGGCCGTTGCAACCGCATCACAATCTTGTGCCGCCGCCGCCCCAAAGGCAATTGCCAACATAATGGCATTGCGGTTTGGCACAACGGTTGCTTTCATGGTGTCTTCGGCGTAATGCCCTTCAGGCACATCGATATCATCCGTCAAGGCAGAACCCGTTAATAGAGCGCCAATGGATGTGATATCAACCACATCATGGTCCACCCCCAAACGATCCGCACAAGCTTGTGCATAGGACAATTCCTTTTTATGGCGTTGTCCGTAATCGAAACTAATGAGGCGCGCGACCTCAGCTTCATTGGCTATTTTATGCGCTAGTGTGACGGAATCCAATCCGCCAGAACAAATCACGATTGCTTTCATGGCTTTATCCTTGTTTTATCCGGGTAGGCTGCGACCGGGGCAGCAGACAATCTGCTGTTCAAAAAAGCGAGGGCCTTATTTCACAAATCAAACAATAAAACAAGCTTTTTGAATTTGCCTTCTACAATGTTCCTAAATCAGTGGGCGCAATTGATGAAATTTATTGAAATAAATACCCCCCTATAAGTAAGTGCCTTCCTTAAATATCCAAGGTATTTTTCTTTCTGTTTTGTATTTACGTAGTCATTTGATTGGGCTTTAATAAATTATGACTAAAATCAGTTAAATCTTAAATATTTAACAAAAAATATCCGGCTTAATGGACATAGGTTAAGCCGGATATTGAAAATATTATCTTTAAAGAATAAATATATATTTCTATTTTTTCTTTTTCTTTTTCTTTTTGTCTTTTTTCTTCTCTGAACCTGTATTTTCTTTCTTGTCAGAAGCTTTTTCTTCAGATTTTGGAGACGATTTTAATGTGTTTTTCTCAAAAGAAACGCCCCAAAGGTTCAGAAGTGTCTGATTGCCTTTAGCCCATTTCGGTGCTTTTTCACCGATGGCTTGTTCTAATGATGAAATTTCAGCTTCAGTAGGCGTAGAACTATCTTCAACAGAACGTTTTGCAAGGGCGCGAAAGGTATCGCGCGCTTCGCCGGGAACCCAGACGGCAAGCCATTCTTTTCCTTCAGCTCGCTTGCGTTCCATATAGCTCGCTTGCGCACCTGCGTGACGAACTCGTTTTTGTTTGGGAGTTCCAGCAGTTGGCGTTTTACTATCAGTCATGATTCATGTCCTTATCATTCAAACAATTTACTGATAATATCAATTTATCCTCTTTAGGTCAAATTCATGCCTAACATTAAAAAAGGCTGGTGATTCTTATGGATTTGCCTATTGTCGGATAAAATCCATTTTATGAAATCTATAAGTAAGACGCTTGCGATCATGAGCTACCTTGAGACTGAAATACATAAACGTAGAACTTTTGCCATTATTTCCCATCCCGATGCGGGTAAAACCACATTGACCGAAAAACTTTTGTTATTTGGTGGTGCCATTCAATTGGCAGGGGCAGTAAAAGCAAAGGGAGACCGTAGACGCGCGCGTTCTGATTGGATGAAAGTTGAACAAGAACGTGGTATTTCTGTTGCCTCGTCTGTTATGACATTTGATTATCAAAATCATACTTTCAACTTGTTGGATACGCCAGGTCACGAAGATTTTTCTGAAGATACCTATCGTACTTTAACCGCAGTCGATTCTGCTGTTATGGTTTTAGATGCGGCCAAAGGGATCGAGAATCAAACACGCAAATTGTTCGAAGTTTGTCGCTTGCGCGATGTTCCCATCACGACCTTTGTAAATAAACTAGATCGTGAAGGCCGCGACCCGTTTGAAATTTTAGATGAAGTCGAACAAGAATTAGCCCTTGATGTTGTTCCGGCCAGTTGGCCGATCGGCATGGGACGTAATTTTCTCGGCTGTTATGATCTTTTTAATGACAAGCTCATTCTGATTGCAAGGGGACATAATGACCATCTTGCACAGGGTATCGAATGCCAAGGTTTAGACGACCCTAAAATCGATGAACTTTTACCAGAAGATGCAGCCCTAAAACTGCGTGAAGAAGTTGAAATGGTGCGCGGTTTGTGCCCTGCGTTTGATCTAGATAGTTATCTTGCAGGCCATATGACACCGGTTTATTTTGGCTCTGCTGTTAATAATTTTGGTGTGCGCGAATTGTTGGAAGGTATCGGTCATTCGGCACCGTCCCCAAGACCGCAACCCACAGTCGAGCGCGAGATCCAACCGGATGAGAAAAAAGTATCCGGATTTGTTTTTAAAATTCAGGCCAATATGGACCCGAAACACCGTGATCGCATTGCCTTCATTCGCCTATGTTCCGGTCATTTTAAACGCGGCATGAAAATGAAACATGTACGTTCCAATAAAACATTGAACGTCCATAATCCTATTTTATTCTTGGCCCAAGATCGCGAACTTGCTGAAGAAGCGTTTGCGGGTGACATCATCGGCATCCCCAATCACGGCAATTTGCGCATTGGTGATGGCTTAACTGAAGGCGAAGAGCTCCATTTCACAGGCATCCCCAGCTTTGCACCTGAAATTTTGCAAAAAGCACGCCCCGATGACCCCATGAAAGCAAAACATCTGGGCCGGGCCTTGCAACAAATTGCCGAAGAAGGCGCTGCACGCGTGGTTAAACCTTTAATCGGGTCTGACTGGATTGTTGGTGTTGTTGGTCCATTGCAATTTGAAGTTCTCGCCGATCGGATTCGAACTGAATATAATATTCCAGTTCATTTTGAAGCGACACAGCTTTATACCGCAAGGTGGGTTAGCTGCAAAGATCCCCTTATGCTTAAGAAATTCTTAGACGAAAATCGTGGTGCAATGGGTGATGATCATGATCAAGAACCTGTTTTCCTTGCACGAAACGCCTGGCACCTTGATAAAGCAATCGAAGATTACCCTGAACTAGAGTTCCATAAAACGAAAGAACAGGAGTCATAAGCTCCTTTTCTTTCGCCTCAGTAAATATACATAAAACGACCTTTTTTTTACGCAAAGTTTGCACATGCAATCATAAACGCGTAATTTTGACATCTGTTTAGATATGAGACGGATCAATTTAACGTGTCTGTATTTTCTGAGAAAAACAATTCTATCGGCAGTAAGCTACGATTAGCTTTAATGCCGCCTTTTGTCTTGGCGGCATTGTTCATGGCTGGATTGTTTTCCTTTTTAACCTACAGTGATTTAGAACTTGAATTAGAAAACAAACAAAAGACCTTAGCAGACATTTATGCAACAGCATTGTCTGATGCGGTCTGGAACCTTGATCAATCCGGTGCGGAAGCTATTTTAGCAGCCCTTAGCCTTGACCCAGATGTTGCAGGTGCTGTTGTAAAAGAACAATTTTCCGGCATTCTTGCCACCGTCGGAAACAGTTTGCCCAAAATTTATGACACCCCCCTACTTGTGACACGCGCCATTCGATCTGATGCAGATGTTGGCGGTGAAACCATTGGCCAAGTCGCCATTCTTTTTCATAAAGAACGTCTTGAGGGCTTGTTGAAAGATTCTGTCATTCAGATCTCAGGGCTTTTACTACTTTTAATGTTGGTCTTGAGCGTAAGCGTCACAGGCGCGATCCGCCGTTTTGTATCAGACCCTCTAGAAACCTTGTTGCGTGGTATTCAACGTACCGAAGAAAAACACAGCCGCGCGCCGTTAGGTTGGAAATCAGATGATGAATTTGGCATTGTGATTGATGCCTATAACGGCATGATTAAACGCCTTAAAAACGAAGAAGACGCCCTTATACTTTCTAAAAACACAGCAGAAAAAGCAAATAAAGCAAAATCATCCTTTTTGGCAACCATGAGCCATGAATTACGCACCCCTTTAAATGGCATTACGGGTATGGCACAATTGATGGAAGATACAGGCCTAAATGACCAACAACGTAACTACCTTCACAGTTTACGCAGTTCTGGTGAAGTTTTATTGTCTCTTGTAAATGATATTTTAGATTTTTCTAAAATTGAAGCCGGTGCCTTAGAGGTTGATTGTCACCCCTTCTCGCCGGTTAAGGCCGTGCGTACGGTTGAACAACTTATTCAAGCTCAAACCCGAGGCAAAGGAATTGTTACCGAGGTCCATCTTGACCTCGATTTACAGGATTATTTTTTAGGCGATGGAGCAAAACTTACACAAGTGTTAACCAACCTAGCAGGTAATGCCGTTAAATTCACCGATGAAGGCTGTGTGACCATAGGTGTGTCAACTTTAGAAGATACGACAGATGCTGTTCTTTTACGTTTTGAAGTTATCGATACGGGCATTGGCATTGCCGCAGAACAAATTGATACTCTTTTTTCAGCCTTCACCCAAGTTGACTCATCCATTTCCAGACGTTTTGGCGGTACAGGACTTGGCCTTGCTATTTCTTCTGGCTTGGTCGAAGCAATGGGTGCTCCAAAGATTCATGTTGAAAGCCAAATCGGCAGTGGAACACGATTTTTCTTTGAACTTCGTTTGTTAAAAACCACCGCACCAGTCAATATTTGCGCGCCGCTTAAACAAGGCGAGCCCATAAAAGAATTGGCCATACTTGTTGTAGAAGACAATAAAATAAATCGTACCGTTGCCAAGGGCCTTCTAGAAAAAATGGGCCATGTCGTATCTTTGGCAAATGATGGACAAGAAGGCGTTGAAGCCGTTGAAAACAACGATTTCGATTTGATCATGATGGATATCCACATGCCACGTCTCAATGGCTTGGAAGCTACCAAACAAATTCGTGGACTTAAAAATAAAGAGAAAGCCAACATCCCCATTCTGGCCTTAACCGCCGATGTCATGCAAGATAGCATTGAAGAATATAGCAAACACGGCATGCAGGGCTATGTGGCCAAGCCCGTGCGCAGAGAAGCATTATTTGAAGCCCTCATCCCCTATGCAACCACCCAAGATATGGGCATCCATTTTTAAAGTCACCTTTTCGGCGGCGGTGGGCGTTTCATGCGAGGCGGCGGTCCACGCCTTTTGGGCGGGAGCTTAGGCCTAGGTCGCGCAATTCTATTCGTTTCTTTATATTCACGTTCCATGAAGCGAGGTTCAGGGCATAGTCCCCTTAGCAATTTGGCATTCTCTTTAAAAAGACGTCGATCTTTTTTATTGATGAAATTAAAAGCCCCCAAACGATAAATAGGAATACGATGAATGACTGTGCCATCCATTTTTTTTGTAACAAGGTTTCGCTTTTTTGGTTTTAAAGGGCGCTCAAAAAAAGATTCAACCTTCTTGTCATGGATGTTCAGTGTTTTACGAGGTCCATATGCGCCCATGCGTTCATCATGATCTAAAGAAAGAGATGCACTGATATGACAGCGATCAGCATCAATCTTAATCCAGTTATAATTTAAACGCGTTACAGCACCTGTTGTATTTGAGCGTTTGACAAAACTTTGTCTCGCTAAAATTCCAGCCATTTCTTTCAAAGTGCGCTCTATATCCTGATAGGGGTCTTCATCGAAAGTCCAATTGGGTTTTGGTCCCTGTTCTTGCCTAGATACAGGTTCAAGGACATCCAATATTTTTGAGTTTTGTAAATCTTGTGGTGGATCAGGCAAAATTCTATTTGAGCCTAATTTTGTTTGTTCCTCTAATCGGGCAAGACGATTTTGCAATTCTTCCAAATCATTATTTTGCACGTCAATTGGTTGTTTCTTTTCTGTGCTGAGCAAAGATTCAAACACGTAACCAACCTTATCATCCGCAAATTCAACCGCATACCAAGGCTCGTTCTTTACCTTGCCCATCACATGAACATTATCCCCTTCAGACAAAAATCCTATGCGTTCAGAATATACATTTGCTTCTTTACGAATATTGGCATTTTTTAACGCAAACATTGCCTGATCAACCGGATCAAGGCTTGTATGAATTTCTGTTATATTCGTATTCTCATTGTTCATCGAAAGTTCAGGACGACTAGGATAATTGCCATCAACAGCAGCCGTAATAACCCGTTCACTATCCCCTGAAACACTGGGCATTTGATCTCGATTAAACGTTCGTCTCGCTTTGTAGCGCATGTCCTGTTTTAAAAAATTGTCGACCTCTGACAAGCGAATTTCGCCATCTTTATTTAGATCAGCTTCCCCATATAAAGCGCGCAGCAGATATTCAGTAAATAGACCATGCCCACTTTCAGCATCCCAACTGGCCAGCTGGTCTTTAGATGCGGCTGTCACCACGGTCATATTCGTCTCTTTAGGCATTATGGTTTGAGCTGGTAGTATTTGCGCACCAGAGGCTTGTTTAATCAACGTTCCGGCATGTGAATTTCCGGTAAAACAAGCATCCAGAAAAATTGTTACGGATTTAGCCTCGACCTGAGACAGGTTTTCATACAGAACATCTGTGGGGTAACCGTTGATATCTGCGGTTTCGATATCGGCATCTACAGGCAATAGATAACTTTTTCCATCGTCTTTACCAGGAAGCCCATGTCCTGAATAAAAAACAAATAAGTTCGAAACATCGGGTTTCACATATTGAAAAGCTTTACCGCGATGATTGCCTTTACGTCCAAATGCTGTTTCCATTTTAGCTTGCGATGCATCTTCTAAAAAAATGATATTCTCATCACGAATATGCAGCACGTCTTTTGCAAAATGTCGCATCGCACGCGCATCTTGATGGGCAAAAGTTACCTCTGGAATATCTTTATCCAGATATGTTTTATTTCCGATAATAACCGCAACATCTTCACTAAAGGCAGGCAAAATTTCTGCTGCTTGGGCTTCATGGTAAGAACCAACAACGATAAAAAATGCACATGTTAATAAAAGACGTAACGTTTTCATGAGACCGTACCAAATTAATATTATTATTTATGATATAACCTTAGTCATACCATTGGCAACGTTTACCATTCTTATTACAAACCAAGATATCATCACCGTAACGTGCAACCCGTTTCCATCTTTTATTCTTTTTATGACGTGGCTTATGGTCATTGACATAAACGACCTTCGCACGACGACGTTCTGTATAAGTCGGTTCACGCTCATAGCGTCCATCTTGATTGGATGCGATCTCATGCCCCAATACAGCACCAAATATGGTCCCTGCTGCGGTTGCAACCACACGGCCGTCACCTTTTCCTATTGTTGAACCTAAAAGACCACCGCCAACTGCGCCAATGACAGTGCCAATGGTTCTGCTATCTGCCTGCGCTTGATGTGACAGGCTGCCTAAGATCAAGGCACTGAACAGTACTAAATTCATCCATGTATGTTTCATCATCTTCATCCTTTTCTTTTTTGTCATTCGTATATGCAATGACTATGAAGAGAGCAGAGCGCGGTTTTATAAAAATAAAAAAAATATCTGAAAATCACCTCTGATCCCTCCATAGCTTCAATAACGCTTTTCCAAGCCTGTTTAAGAAAGGGTTCAAGATGTTAAACAAGATAATGATCGTTTGTGCCGCCATTACTTTCAGTACCCAAGCCTTGGCTGATGCACCTTTGCGCGTTCTTTATATGGAGGTCGATAAAGGACAGCGCTTAATCAGCAGAGACAACCCAACCTATCAGAATATCTATGACCAAACGGGTCGTTTTTTACAAAAAAGTAACATCCGTTTAATGGACAGTCCTGATCACAATAAAAGTGGTAAAAGCTCTTTTAAAAATGCCATGCGATCGCTGGAAAACATCCCGCGTAGGAAATTAAATGCCATCGTAACCGTTTCTGTTAGACACAAACAAAAACGACAAGACGCACAAATAAAAGACCGCATCATTGCCGTTGCAAAAGTTGTCGATGCTCAATCTTTAAAAATCTTAGATACCATTCAGGTTCAAAGCCCGATTGCGAAATTTAAAAAAGGTGACTGCCGCAACACATGTCGCCATCAAATTATGCGCAAACATGCACAGAAAATTTTGCCTCAATTTAAAAAACAAATCGCAGAAAGCTTACATTCATTACACAGGAGTAATTCATCCCACAGACAAACAGCCCCCCTTTATAAATCAAACAAATATACTTTAACGCTAAAGGGGTTCAGCCCTCGCGAAATCCGCCACCTTGAGAAGAAAATTGTCAATCTTGACAGCACCAAAGACCTCAGCAGTTTAGCATCTCGTGATAACCAGTCTAAATTTTGGTTGCAACGCCAAAAACATAGCCCCGATGTGCGTGTTGATCTCAGTACAGTGTTATCAAAACTCAATCTGCAAGCACGCATTATTCAAACGTCTGATCGCATCACCTTGATCAAGCTATCGCGTGACATGGCTTACCTAGATTAAAAAACAAAACGGGAGACCCCTTATGAGCGATACAACACAAACAAATGCGATGGCCGAAATTGCATTGGCACTGGCGATGGGGTTTTTCTCGATCATGGTACTGACAATGGTATCGATGGGGTCCGGCATGGTCAGCCAAGGTGCTAAAAATTTACAAGACGACCCTATATCCATTGCAAAAACAGCTGATAAAACCGCGCCCTCTCAAGACAAGGGTCTTGGGAAAAATGTTGCCCCTGAGGATTTAATTATTTTTCACAAAGGAACATTTTATGACAATCGGCTCATCCCTGTTTCTGTTTCAAGTTTAAGTACGCGGCCTAAAGTCATATTGGCGGTTGCCCCAGATCTCGCCATGTCTAAAACAATGCAAGCTCGTCATCAAATCACATCAAAAGATATCACGGTTGTCATTTTAAACGAAAGCTGGTTACAGGCACTTAAGGAGGCAAAATTATGAGCCGTATTATAACATTTATAGGATTAACCATTTTCTTTTTATCAGCCCATTTTGTTACAGCGGCCAGCGCTACCAGCCGTTTTGAAATCAAGCAAATAATCCAGCAAGAAGCTGCAAAAAGCAACGTTCCCATCTCCCTTGCCCTCGCGGTTGCAAAGGTTGAGTCAGATTTTAACCCCCGTGCGCTTAGTTCTGCTGGGGCGCGCGGTGTGATGCAGATTATGCCTGCCACATCCCAACATGAATTTGGTGTTTCCCCCAAACGTTTATGGGATGCCCGCTTAAACATCCGTTTGGGCGTGCAGTTTCTTGAACAACTTCATAATCAGTATGATGGGCGGTGGGATTTGGCACTCTCCCATTATAATGGAGGAACTGTTAAAGGATCAACGCCCCATAAACGCACCCGAAAATACATTAAAAAGGTTCAAAAATGGCAACATGTTTATCAAGAACAAGCCAACCTTTGGGATGTAAAAGAAGATCAGGAAGGTGTTTCTGGAAACTATGAACACGCAAAGTTACAAGATTGGCAACCCCGCAGCAGCCTGAACGACGTTGATCAAAGCGATGAATGGTTTGAAGAAGACGATCGCCATTATGAAAACACCCGCATTATCATTGTTGATCGCAGAGATGATAGAAGATGGAGACGCCCCCCACCTCCACGTAGAGGCCACTTTCGGCGCAACAGACCACCAAGACACCCTTTTAATTAATTAACGCATTTTTCTTTCGCCCTACATGGAATTCTGGACTATTCTTCTGAGATTAAAAGGAGAATCAGTTCGTGGAAAACCTGCAATCCATCTTGTTAAGATCAGGAAGTAAAGATCAGTTGCTGGCTGATTTTAGCGCCCTTAGAGAAACAACAACATTGGACGGGCAACTTAAATACAACCCACGCCCCATAATGGAATGGCTTGCTAAATTCATCACCGCCCAAAGCGGTGGCCCCAATAAAGACGCGGCCCTTTATGAATTATGTCATTTGATATATGCGACGGCGCATCTGTTAGGCGAAACCGCCCTGACTGATATATTCTTATCCCCGAGAAAATCATCCCCTGCATATTACCGTGCAGTTTTCACAGATATATCATCAAAAAGTCCTGCTGAAGTGATGAGTGATCACCTGCGTATCCATTATGACAATAGATACTTTGATGTGCGTTATGGTCGTATGCCTATGTTGGGTTGCCTGTATGATTTCC
>Ga0105358_10001788_pt1 | contig 11439 bp, 9 predicted proteins | sample GOMGulsemesocosm_5_FD_83509 | JGI IMG/M metagenome (GOLD analysis project Ga0105358, IMG submission 83509) | Methane-oxidizing microbial communities from mesocosms in the Gulf of Mexico - GOM15C Gulf of Mexico | ecosystem: Environmental > Aquatic > Marine > Cold seeps | place: Gulf of Mexico...
AGCATATTTTTTTAAAAGGTAGACTGCAGCAGGTTAATTCACTGCCCGATATTTTTTTAGATGTTGCCCATAATGCTGAGTCAGCTAATGCATTAGCTGAGTTTGTTAAAACAAGAAACTGCCAAGGCGATGTTCATGCAGTATTTTCTATTCTTGCGGATAAACAATTAGATCAAGTAGTTCAACCATTTATCGGGCTGATAGACAAATGGCATATTGCCCCTTTAGAAACTGCTCGTACTGTATCGGTTTCAAATTTACATCGTTTTTTAACAAATAATTCAGCTCAACATTGCTTGATATATAATTCAATTCAGCTTGCTTTTGAAGAAGTTAGGCATACGGTAAATAAAGAAGATTTAGTTATATGTTTTGGTTCTTTTTATGTGGTCGAAGCCAGTTTAGAAGCGTTATAATGCTGTCAAAATACATCTCAATGACAGTCTAATTGATTCTTATGGAACAACCTTTAAAACAACGTTTGATTGGCGCCATTATCCTCATTTCGCTGGCCGTTATTTTTGTACCTATGTTGATCGGTCATAAACCAACCGACTCTGAGGTTATTTCAATAGAGATCCCGACGGCACCTAGTGACCTTGATTCTCGAATTTTATCGTTACCTGGGCAGCGGACTGAGGTGTTGGCGGAAGTTTCAATATCTAAAAAATCCGGTGTAAAAATTACTAAAGCATCACCACCCTCCATTCCAAAACCACCAGCGATGAAAACAGTAGAAGGTATTACTGCTTGGGTTGTTCAAGTAGGCAGCTTTTCTGACCAACAAAATGCAAACGCCTTATCAACTAAACTGATGAAAGCAGGTTTTACCGCTTTCGTTGAGCAATCTTCTGGCAAAAAAGGTGATGTTTTTCGCGTTAGGGTGGGACCAGAACTTAGTAAAGAAAAGGCAGATACTGTTAATGTGAAGCTTCAAAAAGAACACAAACTGCCTCATGCTATCGTTGTTCAATACCCATAGGTTTTAGAGATTGTCTGTTAATATTTTGAATAATTTAATATGGGTTGATTATGTCATTATTGGCATTATCTTCATTTCTGCGCTGATTGGTTTGTTCCGGGGTTTAGTAAAAGAAGCCTTTTCATTAGGCACCTGGATTATTTCAATTATTATAGGCATTAGGTTTAGCCAACCTTTTTCTGTTTACTTGGTTGATTACATAGAGCTACCCTCAGTTCGAATTGCAGTTGCCTTTATTGTGTTGTTGCTCTTAACCTTGGTATTAGGCGCCATGTTGTCTTTTTTGATCAGTCAAATTGTAGACAAAACAGGTTTAACGGGTACCGATAGGTTTGCAGGCTTTCTCTTTGGTATAGCACGCGGCATGGTCGTTATGGCGGTATTAGTGCTCTTGGCTGGGCTGACACCCTTGCCACAGGACCCTTGGTGGGTTGAGTCTTCGCTCATTGCTCCATTCCAAGAGCTATCCGTTTGGTTAAGAGAGCAAATACCAGAAGGTGTTTCTGGGTATTTTTCATATTAGGTTTTATTAAAAGGCAGAGTTAAATATGTGCGGAATTGCTGGCATTGTAGCCCATCAAAACGTTAATCAAGAATTGTACGAAGCGTTAACAGTTCTTCAACACCGTGGCCAAGATGCCGCAGGTATTGTTACTTGTGAAGGTAGCCAGCTTCATCTTAGAAAAGCTAATGGCTTGGTTCGCGATGTTTTTAGAACTAGTCATATGCTCGAGCTAACCGGGAATATGGGGATTGCTCATGTACGTTACCCAACTGCAGGTTGTTCAAGTTCAGCCGAAGCGCAGCCTTTTTATGTTAATTCACCGTTCGGCATTACATTGGCACATAACGGCAATTTAACCAATGCGGCTAAACTTAAAAAAGAATTATTTATTGAAGATCAGCGTCATATCAATACGAATTCCGACTCTGAAATTCTATTAAATGTATTTGCCCATGAATTACAACGTTTAGAAAAACTAAAGCTTAACGAGAAAGATGTTTTTAAAGCCGTAGAAGCTGTTCATAAACGTTGTGAAGGTGCTTATGCCGTTGTTGCTATGATCACTGGATTTGGTGTTGTTGGCTTTCGAGACCCGAATGGTATTCGACCTATTTGTTTTGGTATTCGTGAAACAGACGAGGGCAATGATTACATGATCGCTTCCGAGTCAGTTGGAATGGATTCGCAAGGATTCAAGCTAATCCGTGATATTGCACCCGGTGAAGCTGTTTTTATTAAGAAAGGTGGTGTTCTACATACTAAACAGTGTGCCAAAAACCCTCGATTAACCCCCTGTATCTTTGAATACGTTTATCTAGCTCGCCCTGATTCTATTATTGATAACGTTTCTGTTTATAAATCGCGTTTACGGATGGGTGAAAAATTAGCGGAAAAAATCATCCGGATTAAGCCTGACCATGATATTGACGTAGTGATACCCATACCAGATACCAGCCGAACATCGGCATTGCAACTGGCCAATATGCTAGACGTTAAATATAGAGAAGGGTTTATTAAGAACAGATATATTGGTCGTACTTTTATTATGCCTGGCCAGCAAGAACGGAAAAAGTCTGTCAGGCGCAAACTTAATGCCATTGACCTTGAATTTAGAGGTAAAAACGTACTATTGGTTGATGATTCAATAGTACGCGGAACGACATCAGGTCAGATTATTAAATTAGCGAGGGAGGCGGGTGCTAAAAAAGTTTACTTTGCTTCTGCCGCACCTCCGGTACGTTATCCAAATGTGTATGGTATTGATATGCCCGCTGTTGAAGAGCTTGTTGCTCATGATAAAACAGTAGAAGAAGTGCAACAAGCCATCGGTGCGGACTGGCTTATTTATCAGGATTTAGATGATTTATTTGAATCTGTCAGAAAACGTAATCCTGAAATGATCGATTTTGATGCGGCTTGTTTTAATCAAAAATATGTGACGGGTACAGTCAGTGATGATTACCTCAGGGAACAAGGTCTAAATCGTTCAGATGAGCAGAAAGCCAAGGATGAGAATGATCCAACAATGATCGAGCTTCATAACACCAATTAATTTAAAAAAGGCCTCAATATGTCCGACAATGATTGGCAAAATTATTCCATAGAAACCCAAGGCGTGAGAGCCGGCCAGAAAAGAACACCAGAAAACGAGCACAGCGACGCAATATTTCCTACTTCTAGTTATGTGTTTTCAAGTGCTCAAGATGCCTATGAACGCTTTTCAGGTAAAACTGAAGGTAATATCTATTCGCGTTTTACCAATCCAACTGTTAGAGCATTTGAACAACGCTTAGCTGTTATGGAAGGAGCAGAACGCGCGATGGCGACATCGTCCGGTATGGCCGCGATTAATGTGGTCTGTTTAGGCCTATTGAGTGCAGGCGATCATGTGATTTGTTCACGCAACGTATTTGGCAATACCGCATTAATGTTTAAAAACATTATGCAAAAATTTGCTATAGAAACGACTTTTGTAGACTTAGATGATATTAATGCATGGGCCTCTGCTATAAAACCTAACACGAGGTTCTTATTTCTAGAAACACCCTCAAACCCGCTCGGAACGATAGCAGACATAAAGCAACTAGCTGAATTGGCACATGCAAATGAAGCTTTAGTTATAGTCGATAATGTTTATTGTACGCCAGCATTACAAAAACCACTCAGTTTAGGTGCAGATTTAGTTGTTCACTCGGCCACTAAATACATTGATGGCCAAGGTCGTTGTGTTGGTGGTGCCGTCGTTGGCAATAATGCGTTAATAGAAGAGAAAATATATCCTATTTTGCGTACTGCTGGTCATACAATGAGTCCATTCAATGCATGGGTATTTCATAAGGGTCTAGAAACATTATCACTGCGTATGGAAAAACATTGTTCAAATGCCTTGGCAGTTGCACAGTGGCTAGAACAGCAACCGGCGATAGAAAACGTGTATTACAGTGGACTAGAAAGTCATCCGCAGCACCAACTCGCTAAACAGCAACAAACAGGCTTTGGCGGTATTGTCAGCTTTGAGGTTAAAGGCGGTAAAGAGAATGCATGGAAGGTGATAGATGCCACGCAAATGATCTCAATTACCGCTAACCTAGGTGATGTGAAAAGCATGATCACACACCCTTCAACGACAACACATGGCCGTTTAACTGACGAAGAGCGTGCTAATGCAGGTATAACAGACTCATTAGTTCGACTGGGTGTTGGCTTAGAAAATGTTGATGATATAAAGGCTGATTTAGCAAGAGGCTTGATACAGATATAAAGTGAAGTACTTATAATTCAATATATTAGATTGTTTTCTTAAAAATTTAATCACATCGTATGGAGCATTAATCGAATGGGAAGAGCTTACCAAAATCGTAAAGTTTCAATGGCAAAAACCTCTGATATGAAAGCAAAGGTTTACAGTCGTTATGGCCGTGAAATTTACGTTAGCGCAAAATCAGGAGGCATTGACCCCGCTGGTAATTTAGCATTACGTAGTTTGATTGATCGCGCTAAAAAAGATCAAGTTCCTGGACACGTGATTGATAAAGCAATTGATAAAGCGAAAGGAGGAGGCGGTGAAGACTTTGCACCTGCCCGTTATGAAGGCTATGGTCCCGGTGGCAGTATGGCTATTATTGATTGCTTAACAGATAACCCAAACCGTACCTTCGGCGATGTTCGACAAGCGTTTACCAAAACAAACTGCAAAATTGGCACTCAAGGTAGCGTCAGTCACATGTTTGAACACTCGACTATTTTGGCTTTTAAATATGACGATGAGGATGCTGTTCTAGAAGCCTTAATGGACGCTGATGTTGATGTAAGTGACATTGAAAATGAAGAGGGCACCTTGACAGTTTTTGCTCCAAACACAGATTATTTTAAAGCGAAGCAGGCGTTAATTGATTGTTGTGGAGATATTGATTTTGATGTCGATGAAATTCAATTTATCCCGCATAGTTACACGTCAGTAAGTGGTGATGATGCCGCTTTATTCGAAAAATTTTTAGCCATGCTGGACGATTTAGATGATGTTCAGCAGGTTTATCATAACGTCGAATCTGCGTAACCCTTAATTCAATAGTTGAAAAGTAGAGTCGCTACTGATAGGTAAAAACCTCGAACTAACTTAAGGGAACTATTGGCTGTTCAGGAGAGCTAACTTCTAATAAGTCTTATTAATACTAATTGTCCTGTTAATTGTTAAAGCCTAGCTTAATATTATTTTTTGTTGAACTTCACCATTAATTTTTCCACTCGATGCATAACTGAGTTCCAAAAATTTAATGCTCACATGATCAATCGTTAAAAGTGTAGTGCACCGCGTACCATAGTCTTCTCCTTGAATAAATATTGGCGATAGAAATCGTTCAAACTCTAACCCTATTCCTGTATTTGGTAGGTCATCGTCTTGTGGTTTAATTTGCGATTGCATCGTACTCAATAGTTGAAGGTGGTCCACTTTATTTGTTGCTAATGATTTTTCAAACGCTGCTTGCGCCGTTGCTAATTTTGGCCATGGGGTATCTAACGTGGCATTGCTAAGGCCATGTATACCCGCAGATACTTTCTCTTCTTGCAGAGAGTCATTCGAATAATGCCACAGACCAGAATTATCCATTAATAATAAATTAAATAGCCCATAATCAGCGCTTCGTTGCTTTAAATTATTTATAAAGTCGGGAGCAGGGCATTGTTGGGATAAAAAGTCCCTTACTAAATGCCCACGAGAAAGCTTTGTATTATCTCTATAGGGTGGTTTACGCACATTGGTCAGTGCTGCTAAACGGCCTGATGTATCAGTGCTTAACCAACTACCCCCAGCAACATTATCTATACCGCCAAAGATATGTGGTTGATGTGGCCAATAAGCCGCGGGCATTGTTTCACGTTGGTGATACTCATCGCGGTTGGCAACAAGGATTAATTTATAATGCTCGCCCGGTTGGTACTTAAAAATTATAAGGCACATTTATTATAGTGATCTTTAGTTTCAAATAATTGTATTACTACATAAAACACCTTCTGGCTAAACCTGTCAATTTTGAGTGCTAAATGCTAAAATGCGCGGCTTGATTTGTAAGCCTTGCTTGCTTAAAGCCCCAAATTTTAAACCTAGGAGTGATCTGTGCTAGAAGAATATCGTAAACATGTGGAAGAACGTGCAGCAATGGGCGTTGTCCCTAAGCCATTAGATGCCGAGCAAGTTGCTGGCCTTGTTGAATTATTAAAAGCACCTCCTGCGGGTGAAGAAGAGCTCCTACTCAACTTAATTGTTAACCGCGTACCAGCGGGTGTGGATGAAGCAGCTTATGTGAAAGCTGGTTTTTTGGCTGCCATCACTAAGGGCGAAGCATCTTCTCCGTTGATTGATACTGTTAGAGCAACCGAATTATTAGGCACGATGTTAGGGGGCTACAACATCATGCCATTGGTTGACCTTCTTGATAACGCTGAACTAGCTGAAACTGCTGCTGATCAGTTATCACATATATTACTCGTATTTGATGCATTTCATGATGTACAAGAGAAAGCAGAGGCTGGTAATGCTGCCGCTAAACGCGTCATTCAATCATGGGCTGACGCAGAGTGGTTCACAAGTAAAAAGCCGCTAGCAGAAAAGCTTACCGTTAAGGTATTTGAAGTAACTGGTGAAACAAATACGGATGACCTGTCACCTGCACCCGATGCATGGTCTCGTCCAGATATTCCATTGCACGCATTAGCAATGCTTAAAATGCCTCGTGAGGGCATTAATTCCGATATTCCTGGCGAGAAAGGCCCTATCGTCCAGATTGAAGAGATGGAAAAAGAGGGTATTCCTCTAGCCTACGTCGGCGATGTTGTTGGGACAGGCTCTTCACGTAAATCAGCGACTAATTCAGTTCTATGGTTTATGGGTGACGATATTCCTTATATACCTAACAAGCGTGGTGGCGGTGTTTGTATTGGTGGCAAAATTGCACCGATTTTCTTCAACACCATGGAAGATTCAGGTGCTCTACCGATTGAAATGGACGTAGCGAATCTAAACATGAATGATGTTATTGATATCTACCCATACGAAGGCAAAGTGACTAAAAGTGGCACTGATGAAGTGCTGTCTGAGTTTGCATTAAAATCAAACGTAATTCTCGACGAAGTACAAGCCGGCGGCCGTATTCCTTTAATCATTGGTCGCGGTTTAACGCTCCGTGCTCGTACAGCACTTGGCTTAGAAGAGTTCGACATATTCCGTACACCTGAAACGCATGCTGATAGTGGTAAAGGATATACCTTAGCTCAGAAAATGGTAGGTAAAGCGTGTGGTGTTGCTGGCATTAGAGCCGGTGTTTACTGTGAACCCCATATGACAACGGTGGGTTCTCAAGATACGACGGGGCCAATGACACGTGATGAATTGAAAGATTTGGCTTGTCTTGGTTTCTCAGCAGACTTAGTGATGCAGTCTTTCTGTCATACAGCGGCTTATCCTAAGCCTGTTGACGTGACAACTCATCATACGCTTCCTGACTTTATCATGAATCGTGGTGGTGTTCCTCTACGTCCCGGTGATGGAATTATTCATTCATGGTTAAACCGTATGTTGCTTCCTGATACTGTCGGTACAGGTGGTGATTCGCACACACGGTTTCCATTAGGTATTTCATTTCCTGCTGGTTCTGGTTTGGTCGCTTTTGCTGCTGCAACAGGTGTTATGCCGCTAGACATGCCTGAATCAATTTTGGTACGTTTTAGTGGTGAAATGCAACCAGGCATTACATTGCGCGATATGGTGAATGCCATTCCTTTAGCCGCTATCGATAAGGGTTTATTAACGGTTGCTAAAGAAGGCAAAATCAATGCATTCTCTGGCCGAATTTTAGAAATTGAAGGTCTTCCTGATCTAAAAGTTGAGCAAGCATTTGAACTATCTGATGCATCAGCTGAACGTTCGGCTGCAGGTTGTACCATTAAACTGAATGAAGACCCTATCATTGAATACCTAAACTCCAATATCACCATGCTTAAATGGATGATTGCTGAAGGTTATGGTGATGTAAGAACTATTGAGCGTCGTATTACTGCGATGCAAGAGTGGCTAGCTAACCCAGAATTAATGGAAGCTGATGCAGATGCCGAATACGCAGAAATTATTGAAATAAACATGAGTGATATTCATGAGCCGATTCTTGCTTGCCCTAATGACCCAGATGACGTAAAAACACTCTCTGATGTTGCGGGCACTCACATTGATGAAGTGTTTATTGGATCTTGTATGACCAATATTGGACACTTCCGTGCAGCGGGTAACTTGTTGCAAGAGTTTGGCGGTGTTATTCCAACACGTTTATGGATTGCTCCTCCAACAAAAATGGATGCAGCTCAATTAACAGAAGAGGGTTACTACTTTACCTATGGCTCAGCGGGCGCTCGTACTGAAATGCCGGGCTGTTCTTTATGTATGGGTAACCAAGCGCGGATTGCTGAAAAATCGACTGCGATTTCAACCTCTACTCGTAACTTCCCAAATCGTTTAGGTACAGGGGCTGATGTTTACTTAGCCTCGGCCGAGTTAGCGGCAATTGGCGCTATCTTGGGTAAAATTCCTAGCAAAGACGAGTACATGGAATATGCAAAGAAAATTGACACCATGGCTGCTGAGACTTATCGCTATTTAAATTTTGATCAAATCGATACGTATCAAAAAATTGCTGATACCGTTGAGATTGCCGTAAACAGTTAATAGTACTTAAGTAGTATTAAAAAAGGCGCTGTTAATCAGCGCCTTTTTTATGATAAATAATCAGACCATATAAAAAATATAAGAGATAACAGTCAATTAATCAAGGGCTTGAAAAATAAGATTTTTTCTATAATACTAAACGGTACTCATTAAGAACAAGGTGCTTTCTTATGAAACCGATAATGACGTTCTTGCTAAAACCTCATATCATTCTGGCCACTGTGTTCTTTTTATTTCTTTCAACGGCAGTGTTAGCAAATCAAACTAGCCCTCTGTTAGATCCTTTATTTGTCAAATTAAGTAATGCTAAATCTGTCAGGCAGGCTCAGTTGATTGAATATGAAATTATCCGTATTTGGAATAAATCTGGTCATAAAAAGATAGATCAGCGTATGGAGATAGCTGATGATGCAATGCGTGAAGGGTTTCTTCAAAAAGCATTAAAAATAACGGCAATTATTATAAGCAAACAGCCAAACTTCTCAGAAGGGTGGAACTTACACGCCACCATTCTCTATTTGATAGGGCAATATGAAGAGTCACTAAAAGGTATTTCTAAAACATTAGCGCTAGAACCTAGGCACTTTGGCGCATTAATAGGAAAAGGACGAATTCTCGCTAAACAACATAAGCTTGAAAAGGCGCTTGAGGTCTTTCAAATAGCACGAAAAATTTATCCGCTACACCCAAGACTCAACCAGCACATTAGGCAGCTTCATCTGCTTATAAAATTAAGAGATGACTTGAAAGGCGAGGCTATTTAATTTTGATGTAAATGATTTATATTACCTCGAGGTATAACTTAAATATAAAAACACTATTTACATTAAATTAACTTGCTAACTATTTGATTAATCGAATAGTTCCGTTAATATTTACCTGTACATTTGATGTGTTTTGTTGCAAATTTGCGGGCGATGACTCAATCATCGGTGAATCAGCCATCATACGAGATTTTGCGTAATAAACAGGGCGATGCTGTTTGTTTTGGTTAACGTTGATCTGATGAATAACGTATTTGTTTTTATCGAACCCTTTAGTGATTAGAGTGGCTTGTTCCTTAAAGTTCTCTATTGCTAGCTTAACGAGCCCTTTATTAATATCAGCTAGTTTTTCCTTTGATATCTGGTAACGTAAAGACTTAACCAATAATTTTTTCTGTAATTTACCAATAAGTTGACCAAGGGAAGTATTATTTTTACTTTCTAGCGTTATGGTTTGTACACCACGCCATGCTTTAAAAATACGTTTATTATAAATTTGGTGTGATGTATATTGGCCACCTCTAACTTTCACATCTTTGTATTCTTTTGCGGTGTCGAGTGCCCAAGCCATTTTTTTATTGATATCTTTAGCTAAAATGGAAGGGTCATAGTTTTCCGCCTCTACAGCAATTGTAGCGAGCATCGTATCTGTTTCTACCTCTTGGCTTGCTGAAGCTTGTAAGTTAACGATACCTTCAAGTTGTACTTCATGTGCAATAACAGGGCTTACTAAAAAGCCTAAACTTAACAACAAAATCCATTTATTCATCGTCATCTCCATATCTAATTAATGTTATGGCTACTATACGGTTTCAATATGAATATATAATTAATGATTATCCAGTCGATTTAAACCGTTTAATGCTGCAACTCGGTACGCTTCAGCCATTGTAGGGTAGTTGAACGTCGTGTTTGTAAAGTAAAGTAAGGTATTAGCCTCACCTTCTTGCGACATAATTGCTTGGCCAATATGAATAATTTCAGCGGCTTGATCACCAAAACAATGAACACCTAAGATTTGCAATGTATCTGAGTGAAAAATAATCTTTAATAACCCCTGAGTTTCTCCAGAAATTTGCGCTCTTGCAAGGGAGTCGAATCGTGAATACCCTGTTTCATAAGGAACTTTTTGTTCAGTCAGTTCTTTTTCTGTATACCCGACAGAACTAATTTCTGGGTTTGTATAAATACCGGTTGGAATATCTTTGACCAACTTGGTATCACAAAAACCATCAACAATATGCGTTGCCGCAAAACGCCCCTGATCATAGGCCGCACTGGCTAAACTAGGATAACCAATAAAGTCACCTACAGCATATATATGCTCTTTCCCTTCTACTTGGTAATTATCGTTAACATTAATTTGACCACGAGAATTAGGCGTAATCCCAACCTTTTCAAGGGCTAATTTATCAAAATTTCCAGTTCGACCATTGGCCCATAGAAAAATATCGGTTTTGATTTTTTTTCCTGAAACTAAGTGGGTAACGACACTTTTATCGTCTGGTATTATTGAGTCGTATTCTTCACTAGAACGGATAACAACACCCTGGTTACGCATATCGTGACTTAATGCATGAACAATTTCTTCATCTAAAAAGGCCAGTAAGGTCGCTTGAGTGTTAATGAGGTTAACCTTAACACCCAACCCTTGGAAAATAGAGGCGTACTCTGAACCGATAACACCTGCGCCATAGATAGTGATTGAGCGAGGTGTGAAGTCCAAACCTAAAATGGTGTCACTATCAAAAATATTATGGTGGCTGAAGTCTACATCATCAGGTCGGTAAGGATGTGAGCCAGGGGCTAAAACAAAAACTTTTGCCGTTATTTTCTTAGGTTTTCCACTGCCATTAGGTTTGACTTGCATTGTATTGTCATCAACGAAACTGGCTGTGCCATAAAGCAAGTCAAGGTTGTTCCGCTCGTAAAAGCTGCCCCGCATAGCCACCTGCTTTTTTATAACGTCTGTAGC
>Ga0105358_10001791_pt1 | contig 11434 bp, 9 predicted proteins | sample GOMGulsemesocosm_5_FD_83509 | JGI IMG/M metagenome (GOLD analysis project Ga0105358, IMG submission 83509) | Methane-oxidizing microbial communities from mesocosms in the Gulf of Mexico - GOM15C Gulf of Mexico | ecosystem: Environmental > Aquatic > Marine > Cold seeps | place: Gulf of Mexico...
AGTTGATGATTAGAAAACTGCTTCAAGATAGTGAAGCCGAGAACGATCGTTTAGGGAAAATTCTAGGTGCATTACCTGTTCCATATCTTATATCAGCCGTTAGTGATGGTGAAATCCTAGAAATTAATGACTTGGCTTGTAAGGTCTTGGAGATATCTCATGAAGATGTCTCTGATTATAAATCAAAAGATTTTTATGCTGAACCAGAGACAAGGTCTTCCTTGATTGAGATGATTCAAGATAGTCATGTCGTTTCTAATCAAGAAATAAAATTAAAATCTGCAAAAGGGCGGAATTTCACATCGTTATTTTCAGCAACACCTTTAAAATTAACGGGTGAAGATGTTATATTTGCATCTTTTTCAGATATTTCTGAACGCAAAAAGATGGAACTTGAACTTGAAAAACTTGCGACAACCGATTACTTGACGGGTACTTTAAACCGTCGTGCCTATATCGAACGTGCAAACATTGAACGCCGACGTGCAAATCGTAACAAACATCCTATTTGTATGGTCTTCTTTGATATTGATCATTTTAAAGGGATTAACGATACTTATGGTCATGATGTTGGCGATCTCGCGTTAAAAATATTTGTTGATATCATTGGGCGCAGTCTTCGTACCGCAGATGCACTTGGGCGTTTAGGGGGGGAGGAATTTGCTCTTTTATTACCAGAAACAAGTTTTGAAGGCGCGAATATATTGGCAGAACGTATTCGGACCCGTGTTAGCGAACAGTTGATTGAGGCAGCAGGAACCGACGGTTTTAAAATGACAGTCAGTGGCGGTTTAGCGGTTTGGGAAGACGGCAAACCTTATGATGATCTGTTTAAAATTGTTGATGAACGGCTATATACGGCGAAAAACAGCGGGCGTAACCAGATTGTAAATTCTGATAAATGATTACTTAGTATTAACCCGCAATTTTCCACATACTTTGTTATGAAAATGTTCGTTAAGCTTTTTTAAAATCTTTATCCCAACGAGGGTCACTGATAGCTGTTTTACGTTCTGATTTTATTGGAATTTCGCCGGCCCAGACAGGTAGTGCATAATCTTCGTCATCATCTACAGGTGGCCCTGCTCTGACTTTTGCAGACACCTCATTTAAATCAAACGATAAAAGTGATGTTGCTTTCATTTCTTGTTTGTTTGGGCCACGTATATCATCAAAGCGATCTGGTGTCATTTTCATCATCATAAGATCAAGAATACGGCGTTTTTCAGCATCATCGTTGATTAAGGTCGCTTTGGAAAAAACCATAACGCAGCGATAGTTTGCTGAATGGTGGAAACTGGAACGTGCCATAACCAAGCCGTCTAAGATCGTGACAGTAATGCAAGCTTCTTTACCATTCAATAAAGATTGAAATAAACCGTTTTTTGAAGACCCATGAATGAATATTTTTTCACCTTCACGCCAAGTAAAGGTGGGTTGGACCATTGGTTTATCGCCCATTTCGACACCAACATGACATAAATATGCTTCATCCAAAATAGAATGAACAAGGTCGCGATCATATGTTGCACGCGTGTGGCCTCTTTTCATTCTTGTACGTTCTGTGATGGGATAATTAGACACTTTTTTCTCCTTTGTTTGTGTTCAAGAAGAAAATGGTTTAATATTGGACTTGTCTAAAGATCCAATTAATTAAAAATAATAGGTCCAATTAATGAATAATGGTTTTGTACTGGATATGGAGGCAAACTGGAAAGAAAATGCCATAAAACCATTATACCGCGCCCTCTATAATCATTTTAGAAATCTCATTTTATCAAGCCAGATCAAGCCCGGTACGCGTTTGCCAGCAAGCCGTGAATTGGCCAGCACAATCGGGGTATCGCGAAACACCGTAACGGAGAGTTATTCCTTATTGTTGGCAGATGGTTTTATAACATCAAAAACGGGAGCAGGTTATTTCGTCAGTGATGACTTGCTTGATGATAATGTGTTGAAGGAAAAACATATAGAAACAAATTCTGATTTTTTTGTACCTGAAATATCGCAGAGTGCACAGAAAATGATGAAACTTTATGATGGCAATCGTCATTCTCATAACACAAATGCGTTTGCACCGGGCAGACCCGCTTTAGAAGAATTTCCATTTGATATATGGGCGCGTTTATTGTCAAGGCGTTGGCGGCTCAGCGGTACAGCATTGGCGATGATTGAAGATCCTGCTGGTTATCTGCCTTTAAGGACGCGTTTAGCAGAACACCTTAAAACAAGCAGAGGTGTGAATTGTGATAAATCTCAAATTCTTATTGTTTCTGGTGCACAACAAGGGTTGGATTTGATCGCACGTGTTTTATGGGAAAAAGGTGATGACATTGTTATAGATGACCCGGGTTTCCCTGGAATTAACGGTGTGATTGAAGGGCTTGGGGCACGGCTTCATCCTGTTTCCATCGATGATGAAGGTATGAATGCACAAGCAACTGTTATCAATTCGTTGAATGTAAAAACATTTTTAGTAACGCCTTCACGAAACTACCCTTTAGGGGTGACGATGTCTTTGGCGAGGCGTTTGGCCTTGTTAAAAGTTGCGCGTGAAAAAAAAGCATGGATTGTTGAAGATGATTACGATAGTGATTTTCGTTTTGATGGGCGGCCTCTTTCTTCTTTACAAGGTTTAGATCCCGATGGGCGGGTTATTTATGTGGGCAGTTTCAGCCGAATTATATTCCCAACGTTACGTTTGGGGTTTGTCGTGTTACCAAAACCGCTTATAGCGCCTTTCCTTGCGGCCAAATCATATATTGATGGTCATACATCTGTAATCCATCAAGCAGCCTTGGCTGACTTTTTTGAAGAAGGTTATTACGCAAGCCACCTTAGGCGTATGAGAAAATTATATATGATGCGAAGACAGTATCTTTTAGATGCGCTTGAAAAGGATTTTAAGAAAGAATTACGGGTTTTACCGTCTGACGGGGGGCTTCATATATGTGTGGCCTTTAATGCCCCTTGTAATGATGTCGAATTTGCCACAAATTTAGAAGCCGAAGGTGTTACGGTTCGACCTTTAAGCAAATTTTATCGTAATACCAATCAACAGTCTGGTTTTCTTATGGGGTTTGCGGGCTATCGTGAAAAAGAAGTATGCAGTGCCTTAGGTAAAATAAAGAAAATGCTTTCTGTGTGAAAAAAGTTCTTTCATTTCTTTTAAACTAACTTATATAGCGCAAAGATTATAGAAAAGGATTGGCTGATGACCCCTAAAATTACTGCGTTCCTAAAAGAGGCTGAACATGATAGCCCATTTTTGGTTATTGATCTTGATGTGGTTCAAGATCGTTACTCACAGTTACGCACGCAATTTGAAGCAGCTGAAGTTCTATATGCCGTGAAAGCCAATCCGGCACGCCCAATTTTAAAATGTTTGAACGATAATGGTTCAAGCTTTGATGCGGCAAGTCTGGTTGAAATTGAAGAATGTCTCGCCGTTGGTGTTGAAGCTTCGCGTATTTCATATGGTAATACGCTAAAGAAAAAGCGCGATATTAAAAAAGCATTTGAACTCGGCGTAAATATATTTGTATTTGATTGTATTGAAGAACTTGAAAAAATTGCTGAAGTTGCACCAGGGGCAAAAGTCTATTGTCGAATTTTGGTAAACCGTCATGGTGCAGGGGCAAGCTGGCCTTTATCACGAAAATTCGGATGTTCTTCTGCGATGGCCCACGAATTGATGGTGCAAGCCAAAGTTCTTGGACTCGTACCTTATGGTATTTCCTTCCATGTTGGATCTCAACAAATGGACCCTGCGCATTGGGGTAAGGCCATTAATGATGTGGCTGTCTTATTTGACGCATTGCGAGAAGGCGGTATTTCGCTTGATATGATTAATTTAGGCGGCGGTTTTCCTGCGCGCTATCAAGATGAGATTTTGCCTTTATCAGATTTCATTGATTTTATTAAAGATCACTTAAATACACATTTTGAAAATGATTGGCCCAAAATTTACATTGAACCGGGACGTTTCATTGTCGCAGAATCTGGTGTCATGCAAACAGAAGTCGTTTGTGTTGCCATCAAAGATTTTGGTGAAGAAATCCGCTGGGTATATTTAGATGTTGGCAAATTTGGTGGTTTGGCAGAAACCATTGATGAATCGATCATCTATAAAATGGATTCTCATCATGGAGAAGAAAATATGGGTCCTGTAATCGTTGCAGGCCCGACATGTGATAGTTGTGATACGTTATATGAACGTGTTTTCTATCAATTGCCTTTGGCATTAAAAGCAGGTGATAAGCTTCATATTTTATCGGCGGGCGCATATACCACTAAATATGCATCTCAAGGATTTAATGGATTTGCCCCGCCGACAGAATATTTTATCTAATTTGTTTCTGCTTTATCACTGTTTTCTTGTGGTTCAGCAGTCACTTCTTTTGTTTCTACTGCTTCTACTTTTTTCTTTGCTGGTGCGCGGCGTTTGCGTGGTGTTTTTGCTTTTGGCTTTGCTTTAGCCCGAGCTTTTACCGGTTTCTTTTTTTCAACTTCTTGAACTTCAGAAACTTCAACGGGCTCTGCCGTTACACTGGTCTCAGCAACGTCGCTTACAACAACTTCTTTCACTGTTTCAACAGTAGCGATCGGCGCTTTTATTTCTGTGGTCTTTTCAACAGAAGCAGTCGGTTCATCCGTGCTTACTTCTTCAATTGGAATGACTTTTTTCTTTGCAGGAGCACGACGGCGCGTTGGTTTTTTAGCCTTTACTGCCGATTTCGCTTTTGTTTTCGGTTTTGTTTCTTTTTCCGGGATGTCTGCTTTATCTAGCGCACCAAGATCAATCGGGCGAAGCAAGAAAGCGGGTGTATGTGCACCCATACCTATGATGGGCCCGTTAGTTGGTTCTACTTGTGTTTGAACCTGTGCGTCATCACCACGTTTGCGATTGTTTTGTCGGCCACGTTTTGGTGTTGGTTTTTCATCGCGTGCTGGTCGTGCTTCATTTTGTACGGGGCGTTTTTCTTCACGCTTCTCTTCACGTTTAGGTCTATCCGTTTTAGGTTTATCTTTGACCAATGGCGCATCCAATTTGATTGTTGGAATTTTACCACCAATCAATTGAACAATTGCTGCCAAATATTTCTTATCGGAAAGTGTTGCAATGCTGAGAGCTGTGCCCTTTTTTCCTGCACGGCCTGTGCGACCAATGCGGTGCACATAATCCTCTGCGTGACTGGGAAGGTCAAAGTTGAAAACGTGACTTAGGTTTGGAATATCAATTCCACGTGCAGCAACATCACTACAAACCAAAAAGACGATTTCATCATTTTTGAATTTTTCCAATGTTTCCATACGTGCAGATTGCACCATATCACCGTGCATCTGACCGACATTATAGCCATGCTTAGCAAGCGATTTTTGAACAATGCTGACATCACGTTTACGATTGCAAAAGATAATCGCATTTTTAACATCTTCGCTTTTTATTAAGGCGCGAAGGGCTTTACGTTTTGCTTTACCATCATGTTGCTTGCAATTAACTTCTAATAAACCTTGGCGTAATGTATCAGCCGTTGTCGCAGGTTTTGCAACAGAGATTTCTTTGGGGTTCATTAAGAATTTATCAGCCAATTTACGAATGGGCGGGGCCATTGTTGCTGAGAAAAAGAGCGTCTGGCGAAGCTGGGGCAATGTTGAAACAATTTTTTCGACATCGGGGATAAAGCCCATGTCCATCATACGATCCGCTTCATCGATGACGAGAATTTTAACATCGCGTAAAATCAAGCCACCGCGATCAAACACATCAAGCAGGCGGCCAGGTGTTGCAATTAAAACATCAACGCCGCGATCAATGACTTTCATTTGTTCTTGCATGGACGTGCCACCAATTAACAATGCCATTGAAAGCTTATGGTTTTTACCATATTTGGTGAAATTATCTGCAACTTGTGCTGCAAGTTCACGCGTTGGTGCAAGAATTAAGGAGCGCGGCATACGAGCGCGTGCGCGTCCTTGGGCCAAGATATCAATCATTGGCAAAGTGAATGAGGCCGTTTTACCGGTACCTGTTTGTGCGCAGCCTAAAATGTCACGTCCCATAAGGACTTGAGGAATGGCTTGCGCTTGGATGGGGGTAGGGGTTTCATATCCCGCATCTGTAACTGCTGAGAGGAGTTCTTCGGTTAGTCCGAGGTCCACAAATTTCATAGATAACTCTTTATCGTTGAGATTGGCGCATAAAACAAAAGGGGCTATTTCCCCATTGGCGCACTATATTTGAGGGGCATATTAGGCATTATATTTAAGAAGTCAATGATGATGCGACTTTCGCCTGTGGTTTAGATCGGTTAAGCTCTTTTACTCATGTAAAAATCAATAAGGAATAATGATGTCTTTGCGCATGAAGGCGAATGAAAGTTTGTTCATTGTTGTTGATATTCAAGAAAAACTTGTTCCGGCACTGTTTGATGCCGATGGCGCGGTAAAGGTCGTTCAAAAGCTATTACAGGTAACGCAAAAGCTTAAAATACCTTATCTTGTTTCTGAACAATACCCTAAAGGTATTGGCCATACACTTGACGTTTTAAAGCCATTGATTGCCCCTTCATTGGTTATAGAAAAAGTTTCTTTTTCTTGTATGCTAGAGCCTAATTTCGTAAACGCCTTAGAAAAGGTAGGCCGTAAACAAATTGTCCTATGCGGTATGGAAACTCATGTCTGTGTCTTGCAAACGGTGCTGGATCTGATTGATGATGGTTATCAGGTTTTTGTGGTTGAAGACGGTGTTACGTCGCGTGTAAAAGAAAATAAAAAATTGGGACTTGATCGTATGTGTCAGGCGGGTGCACAGCTTGTTAGCTCTGAAATGGTAATTTTTGAGTGGCTGGAACGCGCAGCGACTGAAGAGTTCAAGTCAATATTGCCTTTAATTAAATGAAATAATAAATAATGGAGTGTTTCGTGAAACCGCTTATTCGTTCTTATAATGGTAGCGAGCCAAAAATCGCTGATGATGTATTTGTTGCAGAAAATGCGGTGATCATTGGAAATGTTCAAATTGGTGCAGAATCTAGCATTTGGTATAATGTCGTCTTGCGTGGGGACGTTCATTCTATAAAAATCGGGAAACGCTCCAACATTCAAGACGGGACTGTTGTGCATGTTACGGCAGGTCGTTTTGGAACATATATTGGTGACGATGTGCTTATTGGGCATAATGCGATGATACATGGTTGTACGATTGAAGATGGTGCCTTTGTTGGTATGGGCGCGATTGTTTTAGATAACTGTGTCGTTGAGGGTGGGGCGATGCTTGCCGCGGGTGCATTACTAACACCGGGCAAACGTGTAAAAAGTGGTGAACTTTGGGGCGGTAATCCTGCAAAAAAAATGCGTGACTTAACGGATGAGCAAATCAAAGGTTTAAAACTAGGCACGGATCATTATGTGAACGTTGCAAGTCAATATATGAAAGATGAAGAGAAATAAAAAATGTATTTTGATGTAATTTAATATTAACCTAGAGATGTTAATGGTTTACTGTAGGCAAAAGCATTGCTTTGTATTATGTTTGCAAGGCTAAACAGTGAGCCATCTAATAAGGCCAGCTCTAAAGGGATCAAACATGTTCGCGAAGACACTTAAAAAGAAAAAATTATTACAAGCGACTGTATTGGTTGCACCAATGCTTTTGGCTGGCTGTTCTTCCATTCCAGATGCAGCGAACCCTGTCGAATGGTACCGTTCAAGCGTTGATTACTTTGAAAGTGACGATGAAGAAGTAACAGAAACAAAAATTAATGAAGCTGGCGAAGAAGTTGTCGTAACGACGCCTAAAAAAGAAGTCGCTTCAGGTTTTAAGGCCGCTGAAACGACGCAACGTCAATATGCGCAACCCGTTATGCGTCAAGGCGATATCGTTAATCCATTAGGCGAAGCACGAAAAGTTGCTTCAAATGAACCACCTGCGCCTATGGCTGCACCTACTGCAACGGTTAATCGTTCTGACTATGTTGCCGCAACAACGGCGCGTCAATCAAACACAACTCAACAACCCGTTGCGCGCCAACCATCGATTGAAGTTGATCGTCGCAGTGTTGGCGAAATTTTTGCGGCAAATATCAATCAAAAACGCCCTGTTAACGTTGGTACCCAAATGGGTCACTCACAAATGGATGCGATGGGCAATTTTTCTTTTGATACTGTGATTGTTTCTGGCAATGGTATTACGCGTCAAGCGCAAAACTATAAACCACAAACACAAGTGGCTCAGTTTTCATCAAGAGGTGGCGATACTTATTCAAGCGCGATGCTGATTGAACCTTCTGTCGTTGCGCAAGGGTATGCCCAATCGTTAAGCCGTTTTAATTCGACGATGTTTAGTGGCTCTTTTCAAGTTGCGACAATTCAGTTCGGTAATGGTTCTGCCAAGTTAACCGGTGAAGACCTTCGCATTTTAAAAGAAGTTCTTTCGATCCATCAGCAACAAGGTGGTATCGTTCGTATCGTTGGGCATGCAAGTTCACGTACACGTAACATGACGCCTGATGCACATGAAAAAATTAATCATAAAGTTTCATTAGGGCGTGCTGATAAAGTTGCCCGCGAACTTTTACGATTAGGTGTTACGAGCGAACGTTTATATGTGGGCGGTGTGGCTGACAGTCAGCCTTTATATCAAGAAGTCATGCCATCAGGCGAAGCTGGCAATCGTCGTACCGAAATTTTCGTCGATTACTAAAAAAACGTAATTAAATTAGTTAAAATTTGATTTTTGGGCTTTTTGTTTTGGCGCTCTTGTGGTCTAACACCACTATGGGTCATATAACGAAAAGCCCTTTTTATTTTATTTTTATGGAAGGTCCATCAAGGTCATGGAACACGAGTTTCACCGTATCAAACGCTTACCGCCATACGTCTTCGCCGAACTCAATGCGATGAAGGCTGCGGCACGAGCGGCGGGGGAAGACATCATTGACTTTGGCATGGGGAACCCAGATTCACCAACACCTGCGCATATTGTTGAAAAATTGATTGAGACAGTACAAAACCCAAGAACGCACGGGTATTCAGTATCACGTGGTATTAAAGGGTTACGCAAAGCGAATGCTGATTATTACGAGCGCCGTTTCGGTGTGAATGTTGATCCGGAAACGGAAACTGTAGTGACCTTAGGATCTAAGGAAGGTTTGGCTAACCTTGCATCTGCAATAACAACACCGGGTGATGTTATTTTGGTACCGAACCCCAGTTATCCCATTCACCATTTTGGTTTCATGATTGCAGGGGCATCCATTCGCAGTATATCTGCTGAACCGGGCCAAAAAATGTTGGATGATTTGAAACGTGCTGTCCAGCATAGCATCCCAAAACCATCTGCACTTGTGATTAATTTTCCAAGCAATCCAACAGCTTGTGTTTGTGATATCGCTTTTTACGAAGAAATTGTCGATTTTTGCCGTGCACAGGGTATTTGGATCTTGTCAGATTTGGCCTATGCAGAACTTTATTTCGACGGAAATCCTTCCCCAAGTATTTTGCAAGTTAAAAACGCTTGGGATATCGCGGTTGAATTTACGTCCATGAGCAAAACATATTCAATGGCGGGTTGGCGCATTGGTTTTGCGACAGGAAATAAAAAATTGATCGGCGCTTTGACACGAATTAAATCATATTTGGATTATGGTGCATTTACACCAGTGCAAGTTGCCGCTGCGACGGCACTAAATGGTCCGCAAGATTGCGTTGATGATATGCGCGATCTATATAAAAAACGACGCGATGTGTTAATCGAAGGCTTAGCAGCTGCCGGATGGGATATTCCAAGCCCACCAGCAACGATGTTTGCTTGGGCGCCTATCCCTGAAAAATTCGCTCATCTCGGCTCCTTACATTTTTCTAAACTGTTGTTACAAGAAGCAGGTGTGGCGGTTGCGCCAGGGCTTGGCTTTGGTGAACATGGCGAAGGGTATGTGCGCATTGGTTTGGTTGAAAATGTTCATCGCATTCGTCAAGCAGTACGTAACATTAAAAAGTTCTTACAAACATACGATCCATCATAATTTTGTTGTTTCGTTTTTCTTTTACTCTTGAATTTCAGGCTATCGAAACGTGGACAAATCTATAAAAATTGCTATTGCTGGACTGGGAACAGTTGGTGCTGGTGTCATAAAAGTTCTGAATGATAATGCGGATGCTATATCTGCTCGCTGTGGTCGTTCTATCGTTGTAACAGCAGTTACAGCACGTGATAGAACACGTGATCGAGGTGTGTCATTAGATGGTATTCGTTGGTTAGATAATCCGTTGGATATGGCAACAGACCCAGAAGTTGATGTTGTCGTTGAATTGATCGGTGGATCAGACGGCATTGCCAAAGCTTTGTGTGAAACAGCGCTTGCAAACGGCAAACATGTTGTGACAGCAAATAAAGCTTTAATTGCCCATCATGGGACTGCATTGGCTAAACTAGCTGAAGATAAAGGCGTTTCTATCTGTTATGAAGCGGCTGTCGCTGGCGGAATTCCTATTATTAAAGCCTTGCGTGAAGGTTTGGCAGGTAACACATTTACGCGTGTCTATGGTATATTGAACGGTACATGTAATTACATGCTGACCAATATGCGTGAAACAGGGCGTGATTTTGATGTGATCTTATCTGAAGCTCAAGAAAAAGGTTATGCAGAAGCAGACCCTTCTTTTGATGTGGATGGTATAGATGCTGCCCATAAACTTGCGATCCTAACAAGTGTGGCCTTTGGTTGTGAAGTCGATTTCCCTGGCGTGCAAGTAGAAGGTATTCGTCACGTTTCGCCGATTGATATCAAATTTGCAGAAGAACTTGGCTATCGCATCAAACTTCTAGGTATTACGCAGCTTAAAGATGGGGCTGTTGAACAACGTGTTCACCCCTGTATGGTATCAAAAGATACGCCAATTTCACGGGTTGAAGATGTGTTCAATGCCGTTGTTGTTGAAGGTAATTTTGTTGACCGCACGGTATTTGAAGGGCGAGGTGCCGGCGAAGGCCCCACAGCATCTGCTGTTCTTGGTGATTTGGTTGATATTGCGCGTGGGCTGGTTGTGCCGACTTTTTCAGTTCCTGCTGATAAACTGTCTAAAATACCTTCATCATCATTGGTGCGCCATAAAGGTGCGTATTATATCCGCTTGATGGTTTTGGATCGTTCAGGTGTCTTTGCTGATATCGCAAGGGTTCTTAGCGATAATAATGTGTCTATGGAATCTATCATTCAAAGAAACCGGGCACCGGAAGAACCTGTAACATTGGTTCTAACAATGCATGAAACAGAAGAAGAATCTATGTTGGCTGCGTTAGATGCGATTGCAAATCTTGATAGTGTTGTTGAAACGCCACGCATGATTAGAATAGAAAACTTCTAATCTTCTTTGATGGAGTAATGATATCATGCCTCATTCTGTTGGAATAAATAGAAATCTAGCACTCGAA
>Ga0105358_10001794_pt1 | contig 11425 bp, 9 predicted proteins | sample GOMGulsemesocosm_5_FD_83509 | JGI IMG/M metagenome (GOLD analysis project Ga0105358, IMG submission 83509) | Methane-oxidizing microbial communities from mesocosms in the Gulf of Mexico - GOM15C Gulf of Mexico | ecosystem: Environmental > Aquatic > Marine > Cold seeps | place: Gulf of Mexico...
ATAATGATAGGGAAAATCAAGCCGTAACAATAAGCAGAGCTATACTCCCAAAACCACGGTTCCCAAAAACTAAGGTCATCGCCGCTATGATCGGCAATTGCCGTTCGGGCAGAGAAAAATGCCAACACGGACAATGATGTGATGCATATCAGTATCTCCTTGAGCGTTAGGCTGAGGTAAAAATGTAGTAATGCTCGCATCGTTTGCATAGGTATCAATCGCTCGACTTTCTTAATAATTACCATGATACATCATATTTAGGTCAATTTTCGTCCTTGTCATCACCCCCCAAGACCGACTCGTCCCTAGGCTGTTTACCTTGCATTTTGTATTTTTTATTCTCCCCACAAATGGAATATTGATAGGAACAAAACGATGACAAGAACACCAGGTAACTATTCAGAACCTAAACTTAGCAAACGCTTGTGCTTCCTAGACTGGGTTAGAGTGCTGGCCTTCGCGTTTCTGATTTTCTACCACACGGCCATGATGTTTGTGAACTGGGAGTTTCATATAGAGAGCGGCCACAATAGTGCGTTCTTGAAATCCATCATGATACTGAGTTCAAAATGGCGATTGGATATCCTATTCCTAGTATCCGGCGTCGCTATCAGCTATATGACGGCAAAAATGCCCCTCAAGTCATTCACATGGCAGAGGGTCGTTAAACTCTACTTACCGCTCATTTTTTGCGTAGCCGTTGTTGTCGCCCCCCAGGCATATTATGAAGCACTGCATAAAAACGTATTTGAGGGAGGGTTTTGGCAATTTTGGACAACGATGTACTTTAGCTTCACTTGGGACGAACCCATGAACGCGCCCTTCCCTACGTATAATCATATGTGGTACGTGCTCTATCTGTTCCACTACACGATTGTGTTGTTGCCGTTTTTTGCATTTATTAATAGTGCCAAAGGTACTGCGACCCTAGATAAGCTTGAAACCTGGCTGGTGAAAGGCTCTCGAATACTATGGCTTCCATTAGTAATATATTCTGTAATTTTCACCGTATTCGATGACCATAACATCAACCACACCTTTCATGACGATTGGTATGCACACACAATTTTTATGTTTTCTGTTGTCTTAGGGGTAATTTTTTTTAGAATGCCTAGAGTGTGGCAATCGTTTGAAGATAACCGCTTCATTTCACTCACAATAGCGGCGGCTAGTTACAGTGCTTTATTGTTTTTATTCTTTTTCCCGAATGAGCCTTTAGCCATTGATAGAACACTAGCCTGGGATACGCTGGGAATATTGATTAAATGGTCGTGGATTGCTCTAATAATAGGTTTTTCGAGAAAGCATTTAAATTACAGCAACCAGAGCTTACGCTACTGTAACTCCGTTGTTTATCCATTTTTCATTCTGCACCAAACTATAATAATCGTAATCGGCTATTACATTATTGACTGGGGCATGTCGGGTACTGTTGAGTTTTTCAGTATCATAGTAGGAACGTTCGTGATTTGTGGCTTGCTTTGCGAATTTGTTATAAAAAGGAATCGAATTCTGAGGTTGCTTTTTGGCTTGCCGATGAAGTTAAAACTACAAGGCCTTAATAGTTAGTGATCGCGGCTCGATCATAAGCTTGACCATAGAGCTGTCGGGTGCTGAGTTACGAAAGCTTCACGCCCTAGAAAATAGAACATAAGCCGTCACGACACAGCGACAATATCGTAAAAGCCAGGGGCTTGAAGAGACATTATAGTTTGCTCACAGTGATCTTCATTTAGATCTTTGAGGCAAGGTTCATTACGTATTCCTCAAACACCAAATTCTTTGGTTTGACCGCTCAGTTGATTTCTTATTACCGACTAAATCTATGCTACAGGGAAGAGAAAATTGACTCAGAGGGAAGCTAAACATCGTAAAAATTTTGTATCCGCAAGCCGCAGAGAAGAGTTTTGTCAATTTTGGATGAGGCCTAACCGCGCTAAGCAGCTAGTATTGATAGACACTAGAGGCTGTATATCGCCAGTCTGCCGGCAATTTGATTAAAAGACGGCTCTGCGCCCCAAGAAAATAGACTAAGCACCTAATAGTTTGTTATAACCTAGTTAACAGCATCAAATTATATTGGATAAATTTACCGCCGCAATATTACTCGGATATTTATTATGGAAATACGTGATAGTCATCTTGGAAATCAGCCTGTCGAAAATCATATCGATGTCATCAGTCCGTCAACCGGTGAAGTTGTCGCCCAAGTTGCCACCTCGCATCAGGAGCATATTGAGTACGCATTGAGTACGGCAAAAAAACAATATGATGTTCGAGACAATTGGCTGAGCTTGGCGCAACGTATCACGATACTCGAAAAGCTTGCAGAGATTATGGCGTCACGTGCGGATGAGCTGGCAAAGACGATTGCGATGGAAGGAGGTAAGCCATTAGCGGATGCTCAAGTTGAAGCCTCTCGTGCGATTAATGGTATTAAGAAATGCATAGAATCGATAAGCTCTGACGCTGGCAAGGTTATTCCGATGGGGATGTCGGCAAGCTCCTCACAGCGCATTGCATTTACTCAAAAAGAGCCCATTGGCGTAGTGCTTGCCATAAGTGCGTTTAACCACCCCTTAAATCTTGTTGTGCATCAAGTCGGCGCTGCTATCTCAGCAGGCTGCCCATGTATTGTAAAGCCTTCACAAAACACTCCTTTGTCTTGCTTGAATTTTTATGAAATGTTTCTGGAGGCGGGACTACCAAGTGAATTTTTACAGGTCATCATCCCTAGAACTACCGAGCTATCTAGTTTGGCGGTACGCAGCCACGATATACAGTTTCTTTCTTTTATCGGCAGCGCAAGAGTTGGCTGGATGTTACGCCAACAAGTGCAAGCTGGTGTACGCTGCGCCCTAGAGCATGGTGGTGTTGCGCCAGGCATTGTCACCGCCAACGCCGACATTGATGTAACCGTCGCCTCTTTAGCGAAAGGCGGCTATTACCATGCCGGTCAGGTTTGCGTTTCAATGCAGCGGGTTTTTGTTGAAAGTTCTATTGCTGATGAAGTATCTGAAAAGTTACTTAAAACCGTGAACGAGCTAGTAGTCGGCAATGCTGCCGACATCAAAACTGAAGTAGGTCCTTTGATTGTTCCCAATGAAGTGAATCGAGTTGAAAGCTGGGTTGACGAAGCTGTGGCTGAGGGTGCCACTCTTCTGTGCGGAGGGAAACGCATTGATGATAACTTTTATGCGCCAACGCTATTGCTAAACCCAGCACCGACCAGCAAAGTTTCGCAGATGGAAATATTTGGCCCCGTTGTCTGCCTTTATACCTACGACAATATTGACACTGCTATCGCCCAAGCCAATAGCTTAGACGTTGCTTTTCAGGCAGCCGTTTTCAGTGAAAATATTAATGAATGCATGTACGTCTACAAACGAATCCAGGCTTCTGCTGTAATGATAAACGACCACTCCGCATTCCGTGAAGATGGGATGCCTTTTGCGGGGCTAAAGCATTCGGGGCTAGCCGTAGGGGGTATTCACGACACGATACACGATATGCAAATTGAAAAGCTTATGGTTATTAAATCGGATAACCTTTAAAGATATTTCTTCGAAGGCATTGGGTCTATTGAAATTTTAAGGGTGATGCCCATATTTATTTATACACTATCAAGCACGTTAAGTGGGTATGTGCATCAGCCTCATAATTAGTAGTTTTGCAGGCCACTTGGCGATTATTAGCCAAGGCCTGCTCGTGACTCATAAGGTGAGATTCAAGTAATAACTTTATTTCACCAGTAACTGTATGGGACGTATACTCCCCTTCTATTTAATCACTTGTTTTTTCATCGGGAAATTTTGTGAGGCGGAGTCAAAGCTCAACTCTATTTGGCTTCCAACAAAAGGGAAATCTTCTAGAGTTACAATTTTGGTCTGAGGGCTTAAATATTCTTTTTTCCCGTTTTCACTAAGAACTGAAAATGATTGGAAGAATGTTTGTGCTAGGAGACGTTTATTCGAGCCATCTTCTGAGTATAGTCGTATTCTATGTACTCCATTTTCTAGAGAACCTGAGTAAAACAAAGTACTCCACCCAATCCGTTGTCCCAATGTTTCGTTCATCGAATTTAAAACATCTTCTCGTATTTCACGTACGGGGATTATGCTAGTAGTTTTATCATCAATTTGAATCGTCAGTTTTTCTGATGCCAAACCAACTTGTGGTAATGACCATCCTCGTAGGGAGGTAACACCAGACAAAACTCGTGCATCTGATGGTGTTTCGATTTTCACCCTCGGAATATTATTTATGGTTGCCGGTGTGTCTGGCGTAAAAGAATCTTCAGTATAGTGTATAACGCTGCTCGCTAAAGAAACATTATCGGCACCAAATTGATCAACAATGGTAAAGGCTTGCTCTGCCTGATCAAAATTCAGTGATACACGACTTCCTGTATACGGGAAATCTGCTAGATCAAGTTGTCGTTTTACTCCGCTAATAAATTTACTGCTGTCGTTTCCGCTATTGGGTGTAAAACTAGAGAATGTTTGCTTGGCAAGAGTTTTTCCGCTGGCGTTCTTTAAAACAACAGTATGGGCGCCATTACTCAATGCCCCGGTATAAAACAAGCTGCTCCACCCAATCGCAGGTGCCGACGTTAATCCCATTGCACTCGCAACATCCGCCCTCCCTTGGCTGACCTCAACAGGAATTTCGGGCATCGAATCAATTTTAACCATTAGCGGCGTATTAGTCGTACTAGCGTTCGCGTCGTAACTCCACCCTCTGAGCTGCACAACCCCCGACATAAGCCGGCTTGGCGAAGGAGTTTCAATCTTTACGTTGTCGATGCCGCTGGTTTGATCTACGGCTGAGGTTTTCACATTGTAACTGCCATCAGGCAATACTCTCGGCAAACGATATTGGTCTGTTGAGTCATAAATAGCCGAAAATGCAGTGTCTTTTTCGCGTACTTTAGCGGCAGTATTTAATGTCCATTCACTTGATATATCATTGAGCCGGTTTGCCTGAGCGCCCAACAATGACGATGTGGCCCAATAGATGTATTCTGTTGACATACATGCATAATCACAGGTGGAGTCGGTGTAGCGATACCATGCACCGGTTGGATAGGGAGACGGGATGGTTACAAAATGCCCACCCCTAGCTATATCCATCGCTTTGGTCAGTGATGATTGTGAAGTGGCGCTTTCAGCGAATACACTAGGAAATACCTTTGCGTAACCATGCTGGGTTACAAGATGCCAAACTTCTTCAAGGGTGGCATCAAAAGAAGCGGAGCCTTCTGATGGAGGGAATGTTTCTTGGCCGCCTAGATCCTGAAGCGCATACCCCGCCGGCGGCTCACTAACGCCGGTGCCATTGGCGGTCATAACAATACCTGCTTTGCTATCAACCAAAGCTTTTGTTACCGCTGGGTTATCTTGGATACCGTCTTCATTATTGTCCAAATACTGCGCCAACACATTGGCTGCGTGTAATTGATCGGCAGTGGTTACGCCGGCTGCAGCATATACTTCTATATCAAATACTTTGACAACATTTGGGTAACTACCGCTCAAAGCGGTGTCAGTGTTTGCTTCAATTTTAAAAGTCTCGGCCAGAGTTACTTGGCTGACAGCCAAAGCTACAGTTATTGCTAGTCTACGCTTCATAAGTGTTCATCCAAAGTTCAAAGCAATTAATTTTTAACTTACGGGTTAGAGATGCATCGTAGCCGCAACAATGTGAGGCCAACGTGAAGCCGCTACCCAAGCGCAGTAAAAATGTTGTTCGCCATAAACTTGTCCAACGTAGATATATTAAATAGGGCCCTCATTTTAACTAAAATCCTAACACACACTTCACGAGAAGAGCATAATGCAATTGGCTTTTATGCTAGGGAAAATGAGGAGCACATGGTTAGACTCGTTAAGAATATATACCCCACCATTGGAATATTTCACACCCGCTACACGGGATCAGGCTAGCCCCAACTCGACTGTAGTTTCTTCACACGAGGTAGTTTTCGAGAGCAATCGAGACACAGGCGCTTGAAGCTGGCAGATTATTGGGGTTTTGGGCATAATTAAAACCTAGTCATTACTGCTAATAATTTAGGCTTTGGTGAGTTTTACTACATAGGCTATAGAGCATCAGAACCTTAGTCAGAGTGTCGCTATTACTATCTTAGCTTTTAATCGACATTGTTTTGATCATATTCCTACATCGACTTTTTTACTACCGCTCGGTACAGACGGTTAGCAATAAAAATCATTGATGCAATCCAAACTAAGATGCCCACTATCAAGATGCGAGGTGGATGCCCGTCACAAATTGAAATATTTAAATTCATATGCTCACAAGGCACCACGGACGATATGTATGCAATTGGAATCCCGAAAATAAAGCCTCCTGCTAGGCAGGTCAGATACAAGATAAAACGCTTAAATTTCGTAATAACCATTACCCCCCCCAAAAAAATAGAGCTTTCATTTTTATTTAGAAAAATACGCCTGAGGTGTGAGAATCAAGGTTTTCACAAGAATCAATAATTATAATTATAATTGGTCACAACCATCTTCATCGCCCAGGTCGCACGTTTTTTGAAAATAGTATTCTGATCTTTTTTCATCTACATCAATCACATCGTTACCATCAAAGTAAACATGCCCAAGTTTGTAACAGGAATAAGCATTGGGGGGGTCTAAACTATCACAACCCCGAGTATATAACTGATGCGATAAGGTTAAATCAACTTTGGTGCCATCGCCATCTTCATAGGCACTAGCCGCATCACCGCAAGCAGCCGAAAACTCATAATCTTCGCAAGCACGTAACACTAGCGCTAAGCCTTTGGCTTCATCGAGGGGGGCTTTAGGATCGCGAATATCGGTATATCCTAATAACACGCGGCCGGCATTGCGACAGGCCGCACCGTCACTCATTTCGCAGGCCATTACATTGTATTTATAATACAAAGCAAAGTCTCTTTCATCGCCTAAGTCATAGCCATATTTCCACGCAGTTTGCTGACAACTATAGGCATAATTGAGTTCGCAACCCATGAGGTGAAACTTAAGCGATTGCTTCATGTCACCAGTACCATCATAGTGATCGCCGACGACTTCACAGCCTCGCGCCTCCTTCAAGGTACAGGATTTTTTGTTTAGCTCAAGGTACTTATCGTCGCTTTGCTTAACGCCATCGCCTTCCTCATAATTTATGGCTAAGTTGTAACAAGAGTTCGCGTAGTTTAATTCACAACCCTTGGTGTATAGCGCAACCACTTTTTCTACAGGCTCATCAACGCCTTCCCAGAACTCATAAGCCACACCAAGATTATGGCAAGAACTAGGATAGTTGAGTTTACAGCCCTTCTCGTAGCTCTCCAGCGCAATGCTCATGACAGGGTTTTCGATGAAGACTTCGGCATGAATGTAGCCCACGCTGTGGCAGGCGTAGGGATAGTCATTCGCACAGAGCTCGGTATAAAGACTAAGCGCCGCATTAAATTCCTCGCGCTCATAAAGTTCGTCAGCCCACGTCCTGCAGGCTTCTTGGCTTTTAGCTCCACAACTCAAATTTATCGGTTTGGAAGCTGCATCCTTAGCCAATACAAACTGACTCGTAGAAGCCAGCAAAACACAGACCAACCCAATAACACGTAACAACACCTGATCCATCACCGTAAGTCCTTTTTGAAAATGAACCAAAAATTATAGGCCGATTCTGAATATAGTCTATTGGAAGATAGTGTGTATTAGCGTGCTGGTGGGGGTGATGCACTTCAGATTTGAACCCACGTTTGATAAACGAGCCCCTTGCTACCTATCAGTTTAAAGTCCGCCACAAAGAAATCAGAAATTCTCGGGTGAACAACTGGCTTATCCATAAGCTCGGTCACATTGTCTCTTAAACACAAAAGCTCACCTAAACACTTCCCAAAGACCCGCATTCTCCTTTTCTCGATCGAAAACTTGTAAATAGAACAATGGTACTGCCGATGGGCCTATTAACGAGTTAAATCGCGAACCGAGGAAACGCCATCCTCGAACACAACTTGTCGTCGCCGAAATGTTGTGCCTGGGATGAATTGCGGTTTGCTAATTCGATCCATTCGAAAATGACGAAAGCCTTCTCGCGCAGGATCCCACACTACCAAATACCACAACGGAGGCAAGATCAGCATAGCTTGTGGTTCAACAACTCGATTACTTCTAGCACCTTTAGCGTCACAGTATTGAAAGCCCAAACGAAAGCGTTGGAGAAAAGCCATTTCGAATGCGGCCAGCAATTCAGAGTCCATCGCTGCCATATCTGATATGTCTACCTTCGGCGATAGCTGCCCGACATACAGGCAGTCCAGAAGCCTGCGCAAGTCACGTACCTTGTCTGACGGTAAAGATTTCTCGATTTTGGCAAGCCCTGCATCCGCGAAATCAGAAAAGGGCAAGCTGCCGGTAGCGCGCATCGACGCTACGCTGATCAGAAGCCCAAAGACCTCAGTGACCGAGAGCCGTGTCGTGGTTTGAACTGATTGGGGATCGAGCTGCAAGCCGCCACCGCGGCCAGGCTCGGAATGGATAAGATAACCCTCCTCTCGCAAAGCGCTAACATCACGCAATACCGTGCGCTTGGACACCCCAAGCCCTGCCGCTAAGTTAGCGACTGTCGAAGTACCATTGCGGCGAAGGCTGCGCACGATGGAGTCATGTCGGCGGCGAATATTCATTTTACAAGCTTATCATTTAATGGTGACAGTATATGTCACCATTAACTTCTATTATAACGGCTGTGCAGGCCAAGCGAGGGAGCTAACAATTGAAGAGCACCCGCCTAAAACGCCGCTACCTGAATAAGTGTAATAACAACACAGCTCGTCATTTTTTAACGCCGTAAAATATAAGGTACTGCTATGTCTAAGCCCAGCGATTTCCCCAAGCCCTCACTCATTTCACTCAACGGTGTGGAGCTCGAAGTCTTTGAGGCCGGCCAAGAAAACCTAGGAAGCCCTATCGTGTTTTGTCACGGCTGGCCAGAGCATGCCTTTGCTTGGCGTTATCAGATATCGGCTCTGGTTGAGGCTGGCTATCATGTCATCGTCCCCAACCAAAGAGGCTATGGCAAGTCATCTCAGCCCAGCGACGTAACAGACTACGACATAGAACACTTGTCGGGGGACTTGATCGCACTTCTCGACCACTACGGATACGAAAAAGCCATTTTTGTGGGCCACGATTGGGGCGCAGCTGTTGTTTGGGGGCTGACCTTATTACACCCAGAGCGGGTAGATAAGGTGATAAACCTAGCCCTGCCTTACCAAGTACGCGGCGAAACTCCCTGGATTGAAATGATGGAAGCTATATTCGGAGCTGACTTCTATTTTGTTCATTTTAATCGGCAGCCAGGTGTCGCAGACACCCTGCTAGAGCAAAATACTGCCCAGTTCCTTCGTAATATATTCCGCAAGAACATTCCCCCTACCCCGCCGCAGCCAGGCATGATGATGATCAACCTTGCCCAAGAAGCGGCACCTCAGGGAGAACCCATAATGAGTGACGACGAGCTAGCCGTTTTTGTCTCTGCTTTTGAAACAACGGGATTCACAGGCAGCATCAATTGGTACAGGAACCTTGATCGAAACTGGCATTTATTGGCAGGCGTAAACCCAATCATCAAGCAGCCGACACTCATGATATATGGAGCTCAGGATATGATCCCGGAATTTGAAAAGCTCACAGATTTTGTGCCCAATGCTGAGGTTGTTACCCTAGACTGCGGCCATTGGATTCAACAAGAAAACCCCGAAGAAACTAACCAGCTGATTTTAAAGTGGTTAGACAAAAACAGAACCCGCTGACAATCACGAGGCTGCAAGCAGCCTTTCGCCAAGTATTGAGCGAGTAGATTTTGGTTTTTACCGTTAACCACAATACTGGGACTGAGCTGCGCTGTAACAGTGATGCAGGGCTCGATACCAACCCTAAACCGAAAACCCAAGCAATGGCTATCGAACTTAAGTAGTTGAACAAGAACCCAGATGTAATGCGAGGATATTTTAAAAAAACAATTACAAAATTAACAGGAACTGAACCTGAAAAATTAATACGCCCTATCTAATAGCGATAAATTTTCGCGCATGCCTCCAATGCTTGCGAGCAGCCATAACGGCACTTTCGAGCTATATGAATATAGATACAAATTGTTAGGATGTGAAAATTTTAAACTGGATGATTTTAGTGACCGTTATGAGAGCAATACAAGTATTAAATAGGGCCATCATAGAATTCCGCCTACCTGTAAAGGTCGCTCGGTTTTATGAGATGATTGGCGATAATTTTATTAGTGTTAAGCACAAAAAATTCAACCTTTACTTCCTGTTATTGTTGTGTGTTTCAGGGGCCAGTCATGCTCAGACCACCCTATTGAGCACTGATTTTGAATCCCCCGCGACTACTCCCTGTATTTCTTTCGGCAACTTCATGAGCAATAGTACTTTTTCGGGTGACTATGCTTCTTTGGCCGCCTTTAACTTTCTGCAAGTCAGCACCGTTGACCGCATTTGTTTCAACTCTGGCGCCCTCTCTTCTGCAGTTGACCCAACGGGAACATTTGGAGGTTTTTCTGGAGGGTTTGGCAGACGTAATGCCAATACTGAAAGCTGGGCTCTCACATTTGACCCTCAAGGTGAGAAATTTCTAAATGTAAGTTTAAATATAGCGCTGGTAACCGCTGGAAGCCTCACTGCGGGTTTTCCATTGGCGGCGGGAGATAGCCACCGAGTTCAAGTCAACTTCTTTCGTATACCTTCGGGGCAAACCTTATCCATCTCATATGGAGGCGTAGGGGTGCCTGCTTTAGCCAGTGCTGGAACCCCCTTGTCGCCAGCTCAGGAAAACACGACGACCATCACAAAAATTTCTGCCAACCGTTATCAAGCAGACACAGAGGTAAGCGAATACAGTTTAAATACCTCGAGCTTCGTGGCCGGAGATAAAGTAGGAGTAGTGTTTACCGCTTTGGACACCCCCAGTTATTTTGTGTTCGATAATTTATCGGTCACTGCCAGTGCGCAACCTTTAGGCGTAGCCCCAGCTTCCGCCTCGCAAATACCAAGCTCCTCCCCCGCCACGCTTGCCCTATTGGCAGCGTTGTTAGGCTTTGCAAGCTACCGCAATCAAAAGAAGAAAATGAATAGATTGACGAGCTAACACTATCAAGAATTTTTTAAGGAAAGACTTAACGATACAACGGCTCAGCTAACAGCGGCAACCATAAGTCAGCTGAGCATTAGATAGGTACCGACGCAGATATTTTTGCACTTTTACAGTAGCTGGGAAAATTTCACTCCGAAAATAGCAAGCTCTCTCAAATCGACAGGTATTCGTTTGCATTACTGGTGCCGTTGCCGCTAGGTTTGCTCGCGCCACCGATCACAAAAACCTTATCATCAAAGCGCCCTGCACCA
>Ga0105358_10001795_pt1 | contig 11425 bp, 14 predicted proteins | sample GOMGulsemesocosm_5_FD_83509 | JGI IMG/M metagenome (GOLD analysis project Ga0105358, IMG submission 83509) | Methane-oxidizing microbial communities from mesocosms in the Gulf of Mexico - GOM15C Gulf of Mexico | ecosystem: Environmental > Aquatic > Marine > Cold seeps | place: Gulf of Mexico...
ATTCAATAAGGTGCTTCTTAAACCCTTTTTTCTCTTTATCTTCTGTTAAAAGAACAAAAAGGTATGAATCTTTTTTTTCTTCAGTGTGCGGTAAGGCCTCTTTTAAAAAGATGATCCAGCGGCAAACCTGTTTTAGTTGAAGGTATTTTTCAGGTTCGTTTTCTTCACCACTTAAATAATTTTCTTCAATAAGATAAAAGGTGTTGGGTATTTTCCCTTTTTTTATACCTGTATGGTGTGATATTAAATCCTCTACGTTTAAAAAGAACCGCCTAAAACCGATAATGGGAAAAGTAAGTGTAAATTGGAATTTAGCTGCTTTCTCAACGCCTTGGATAGGTAAGTTCTTACTGATTCCATTACATTGAAATTGTTCAATAATGCCTTCTCCTACTCTGTCAATTTGATTAATAAGCAATAGAACTTCTTCACTATAAGTAACTTCACAATCAACAGAGCCTTCATAGGTTGATAATTTGTCACATTCCCTATAAAGACGAACTACATCATTAAGAAAATGTTGGTTATTCATCTGAATTTATTAGAAAGATATTTAATTCATCCATTAACTTTTGAGGCAAATTATTAATAGTTAAGGATTTTTCTTCAGAGTCAAAAATTATTTCAGCTTCTGAATCTGGGATACCTAAAGCATTTTTATTCATAGATAAATTCCATGTAGCAGCTTTAAAATCAATCCTTTTAAAAGACCTTAAAGCTGTAGGGTTTGGCACGAATTCCTGACTAATACAAAATTCATCTGAGTTTGCTTTTTCAATAAATTTATCATGAAGCTCTAATGGTAGATTTGCATTTAATTTAACCGCTATTTCTTCTAGCTTTACACTCTCTGGATGTCTTTCCTTTAAGAAATCGTGGACATTATCTGTAATGTTTTTTATTGTTTCGTTTGGAATATCAGCGTCAGAGCAAATAGTTTGAATTAATTGAAATACATTTTGTGTTGTTATATTTGAGGGGATTAAATCAGTGCATCCCAATGCATTAGCAAAATAGCCGATAATATCTTGTTTTGAGTTTCCTTTTAGAAAACTAAGGTAGGACTCTTCTTCAGCATGTAATTTTGACAAATCAATACGAGCAGCCTGATGTAGCTTATCAAGGTCTATATGATGAGTGTCTTTTAAATCCATGTCATCAGTAAATGTGAAACCACCTTTATCCTTAATCATGGCAATTAAAAAATGAAGCTGGTGATCAACCTTATAATAAACAAATATTAAATACCCACCCGTTGCAAAGTTTTGATTATCTAAATAGACCTTTATTCTATCGATAGTTTTACGTGATATATCAATAAAAACCTGTTCTGAATAACCTGAACCATCTGAGGTTTTTAACCAGCTTTGAAATGGATGATTATCTACATCTGGGTCAAATGAACCAAATGTTTTGCCTGTTTTGTATATTTTAAGCAATGCTTCTACAAGTAAAATTACTTTTTCACTGCTTGAGTCAAAAACAGACTCCCTATACTTAATTGTTGCTGGAATGACAGGTGCATCTTTTTCTCTCTTGTCCTTAATGATTCTATGAGCTATCGAATAAATGATTTCCATGCTGTAAAAAGCCTCTACTTGTTTTCCAAAACGAAATTTAAGAAATATAATAGAGGTTATATTAGCTACTAAGAAAGTAGCTGTCTTATCTTACATACAAGTTATGCTGAAAATAAATTTTATTGCACTCTGAGGAGGCAACTGGATTGGACAAGTTTTAAAGAAATAATAATGTAAAAAATAAAACTTAGCTAGTGTCTGGTTAGCTACCCAGATTGGCTCATCAATGTACAAAGACAAAGGCCAAGTCAGCCTAATAACCACTAGCTAGTTTTAAGAATACATCATTTTTAAAAAGTCGTGTTATAAAAGAATCTGGATAATAAATAAAGAAGACAGTATTCCAATTGATTCTATATAGAGTTACAAGCGGGTTAAGCAATTAATTTTAAAGGCTCTGGAAATAACTTTGTGTAACTGTCAATATAAAATTTGTATTGTGTCTACAACTAGGCCGGCAGCATCTAAAACCTCAATTTCTGATGATTCCGTTTCTACTTTAGGATAAACAGCTTTAAGTTCTTCTGGTAATGACCAATTCAACCCAAGCACAGCGGCCATTTGATCAGGGTTTCTTAGTGGGTCAGTAATATTGTAGCTAGATGGTAACGGATGTATAGCAACACATCCTTCCGCAACGGCGTTGTTCACCAAGGACAATACCAAAACTTCATCCTCACCTAATAGCTCACCAGTTTCACTATCCCATTCAAAAGATAGTGTAGGTTCATGCCATACTCCAGGTTTTAATTTAAAAGATTGCAACATAACAGTGTCTCAATAATTAGTTATTGAAGAATGTTTGATAAGAAAAAAACAGGTGATAATTCGATGCTAAGTATTTCTACTGCCCCGATATAAACGCCCTAGACGTATTCACCTTTAATTGGAAGTATATCAGGACTATTAAAAACTTGTTACGTGCCATTAATAATTTTTCTAATACCTCTTTGAGTATAGCCATACCTTTGCGCTAATGCGCTACCGCTAATACCTTTTTTAGATTCTTCAATAATATAATGATGAGTTACTTTCATAACTGCTTTATTACAGCGAGGAATTTCAATGGTTTCACCACTGTAATAGGAAGCAAGTTTTTTAAAGGCATCAACGCCGATAGCTTCATTTAACCAATGACCTGCTATACATTTTTTGGGAATAGTTAATGATTCTCCTCCACGTAATGCGACAAGTGCAAGAGCTGGCGTTAAGCCCACAATATCGACCATTTCCTTAATTGTTTCAGGTAAGCTTTCTGTAATCATTTTTATCCTAAAAGGTTTTCAGTGCATTAAATTACGCATGGAAAATCTGCTTTCTTACAATACTTTAAAGTATTGTTTTTGGTGCTGACTTAATCCGAGTATGAGTGCTTTTTTGACTATCATAAGTAAACCTGTCTTTTCCCTTTGCCTTGCCAATTCTAATATTTAGATACTTATTATTAAGGGATTGTTTTTGTTTTATTTTTTTACTCATATTCGGATGCTTGCTGATTTTAGGTTTTCTTTACTGTAAATATATTTATTTCCCAAGGCCTTATATCATAGGCCGTGCCGTCCTTGGCTTTAAAACTATAAACTGGATTTTGCTTTAATTGTCTTGCAACTCAAATGACAAGGCCGAAACAACTAAAGAGTTCATGCTTTAAATACCCTAAAATTAAATAAGCTCTATACCTTTTAATTGAAGGTCTTCTTTAAATTGATGAAGCTCCTGATTTATTATCAGTTGGTTGTTATTAGTATCAATAAAGTAATTTTCACTGTCTCCCAAACAGTCTTCAGCAGTCATATTGTTCAACTTAGGTATTTTCATAAACCATCGTTCTTTAGGTAACAAGCCTGTATCTTTTCGTTTTCCTAAGTCAGCAACAAAATTATCAATGACAACGAGATTAATAAGTTCCTTAGCCATTACATCAGCCGCTTTTTTATATCGCTTAGCAACCTCTTCAGCCAACCCTACGGCTAATTCATCTAATAAAGAAGACGTTAATTGTTTTAACCGAATCAGTTCATCTTGAATAACTGCTGCTCTGCGCTCTAGCCCTGTAACTGTTTGCTGAGCATGAGCCAGTAATTTTTCATTTGTAATCAAAGTTTTTTGATCTTGATCTGCTTGGACTTCAATGTCCTGGTCTATTTGATCTAATTCTTTTTTACGGTCACTTCCTAATGCTTTATCAACTAATAATTCTTCACGTTGCTTCAATAAAGATAGAGTATTGTCTGTTGGTTGACTGGCCTTGATAATAATTTGCTGTTGCTCTGCAATAAGTTGCTTAAACTTTTCTAACTGGTGCTCTTTTTCATCAATAGCCTGTTGATGTTCAAGAATATCTGACTGACTCACATGAGACTGACAAGCCAATAATTCTGTTTGAATATTATCCAAACTCTCTTTAATAGAATTCATTTCAAACATTGCTTGATTATATTTTGCTTCAATCCTGTCTTTACTCTTAATACTCGCCTTTAACTCAGTTAAATCTCTTTGTGCTTTAGATCTTTTATGAGTATCTTGCCAGCTAATAACAGCTTGCTTGGCCTCTAAAAACTTGCTTTTTAGGGATGTTATTTTTGCAGATAAATCCCAGGTTTCTCTTTCCGTATTTTCAAACTGTTGCTGAAGTATCTTTTTTCTTTCTAATACTTCAGTAACGTTTTGATAAGATTGCTTTGTCATGTTGATATCCTGAATTATTGTTGAAGGCTGTTATCGCCTGATTTTTTTAATATTTTATATAGCCATTGAATACTGATTTTGTAGCGTTTACATAGTTCTTCATGGTTATCACCGTTAAACTCTTTATAAATATTTTCATTACGTTTGTTATTATCAAGAACCATCCCTTTTGGGATGTATATTGATGTTCCACCCTTGTTAGCACGTAGATATTCAGTTGTTTTTAATGCAATCTCATCTGCAATAGATTCTTCAATCTGGTTATCTTGCAAACCTTTTTTTAAAACTGCGTGCAATTCAACAAGAACACCAGGGCACTGGTTTATGGACATAATGATTTTTTGTTACTTATTCGGTGTGATAGCATGCGACCATATTAAGAAGTCAGTATGTAAAGCTAAGCAGTCGTGTAATGACTGAGACAGGTTTATTAAACTGCTTTAAAGAAGGAATATCACCAGGGAACTGGAACCGCTGAAAAGGTAGAGAACAAGGAATTAAATAAAGCCAGTCTAATGCTTTAGACTGGCTTTTGAGTGTGGAATATTGATTTGAACTTGTGTTAACAGCTTTAAAAACTGTTAGTTTACGGCTTCTTCAGGTGTTTTTACTTCCTGAAAATTACCAGCTACATTTCTTTCAGCTTCCATTCTTGTATTACATAAATCTTCAATCATAATAATAGCATCTTTAATATTCATTTCGGCTTCTTTTGCAGTTCGCTCAATATTATTTAAGTTTACTTCATGATAAGGAGCTGGTCCCATCCCCATACAAGCCACATCCCCAATTAGACCTATCATGCCCTTTGCACGTTGTAAGGCAAAACAGGCATCATCAAGAATAAAATCATCAGGGAAACGGTGCTTAAGTAATTTTTCAGTTGCTTCTTCAGTTCGTGGTATAACATTCATTAAAGTTCTCTTCGTATTTAATTGACAGTTTTAATAGTTTTCAAAAATGCGATTTAAGCAGCGTTCTTTACCTAAGGCACACACTGTTATTGCTTTCCTCATAACGCAATTTTTAAACGGGTGTTAAACGGGTAGGATTTGATGTTTACCCGTTATTTACCTTTTCCTATAGTCTCGTTTTTCCTCTTTCATGGCTTTTAAGCCTTCAATGGCTTTACTCGCTGTTACCTGGTTTAAAAAACGAGGATGAGAAACATGGAACTTATTATCAAGCCAATGCTGAAAATCTGTGTCGTTATCTTCACCAAAAATTTTCCTACTTAAACCATACAGAAAATCAATTTGTTTTTGGCTGGCCATACCTGGTCGTTCACCAAAATTAGGTGAGGGTTCAGGGTGATCCACTTCATAACCCAGCTCATACATTAGTTGAAGTACACTGTTAAATCCTCCATTGTCTAATTGTGATGAACTGGTTACACCTGCTGCCTCTTCAAGTAATTCACGGTATTCATTTTCTTTCATACTATTCTGTGTTTTTAGCACATGCAGGTAAGCAACCTGTTTATTGGTCAGTGCCATTGCTTTAGCTCCCATTTTTACACCTCCCTGATTAAGTCAGCAGTTACCAAAGTATCTCCCAGCTCGGTAGCCATATTCATAGCTTTGGCAATTAATCCATTCACGACCAAAGGATGAGCAATGCTGTAAGCACCATTATATTTATCATGCCGCATTAATTTTTTACTAATTGTTTCAACCGCTGTTTCTTCCATAATATTATTGATATCACCACCAACGCGCTTAAACTTAAAAGCCAGATATTCTTTTAAATGTTTATTAAGTGGCTCCATCTCCACTTGAATACATCGTCTTGTAAATTCACGCATATCATAATTACGGCGCTCATCTAACCGTTCTTTCAGCTCAGTCTGGCCTATTAAAACAATGCCTAATAAACGATTAAAGCCATCCTCCATTTCCCAGAAACGTTTTAAATATTTTAGGGTTGGTACGCTTAAATCATGCGCCTCTTCAATCACCATGACATGACGGCGGCCACCTTGTGAAGCCATGCGTAATAGACGTTCAACTTGCCTGGATTTTGCTTCCAGTGCTCTTTTTGGGTTTTCACTGCTAATATCTGCAATAATCGAATCACATAAACTGGTTGCAGTAATACGGCTCTTGTCAAAAATGTGAGGCGAAATAACTGCAATATCACCTTCCTTTCTCAGTTCTTCCATAAGCACCTTCCTTAAAACAGTTTTTCCTGCACCAGAATCCCCAATAACAGCAAGAATCCCCTGGTTACGAGAAACATCTCGCATAGCCGCTAAAATATGATAAGCATCAGAACTCATAAAAACATCTTTGGGTTCTCTAACATCATCCATAAAAGGGTTACGGAATAATTTAAAGTGTTTCAGTGTATCTTGTGATAGCATTTCAAGCTCCAGATTGAATTGATCTTCGATTTGATTTATTTGGGTGGGGGTTGCCGCCTCCGCCCAAATGCCTTCGGGTTTAATATTGTATTTATATAAGTAACTCTCCACATCATTCATAAACTTTTCACGTTTATTCTTTGGAAATTTACCTTCGTTAATTGCTCGCCAAACAGCACTATTGTTATACCCAAGATCAGCAGATAGCTTCATAACGGATATCTTATGCTCAGCCAGTTTTTGTTTGAGCTGTAATGGCTTCATCACATACCTCCTTAAGATAGTTTTCTAGTTCGTTTTCTGGGATACCTTCAGGGTAAGCTACCTTAAAATTATCTCCAATTAGTTTCATCTCTGAAGGCTCCAATCCCAGTGATTTTTTAATTCGGATTCCAACTTTAGTCCATGCCAGTTTTATCGTTTCAATATGAGGTGCATTGACAGTCATATGATGACCTTTACGTTCCATATAATCAGGAATGTTAATATTGGCTACATGAGCAAATGGATCAATAGCACCATCAAAAGCAGTTGCTTTTTGTTTTCGTGCTTTTTTAACTTCGCCCTCACTATTAACCCCATAAGCACCACGATTCATCTGTTTACGGTTTTTATCGGCTGGAGTTTCAGCAACATCTTTAAACTCTTGACCAATAACAGGCGCATCTATAGGAAAACCAACGCTGTCCTTTTCTACAGGCTCAATTTCATAGGTTGCAATTTCACCGTCTGAATTAATAATTTCAACATTAATATTGGGAGATCGGTATGGATTTTCATAAACAGAAACTTCATTACCTACATTAATATCAATGCTGGCCGCAATTTTTCTTAGTGAATAATCTAATGAAGCCTGGCCTTTAATGGCAAAACTAATGCTCAAATCCCCTTTAATCTTACGAAAAATGGGCTTAGATTGTTGTAATAAGCGTTGACAGACTTCCATGTCAGGTGCAATTCTTAACTGTTCCTCACGTATTTTTTGCCAAACCCCATAACGACTATGTTTATGACGATTATGTATTGCTCTGGCATTAAAATTTAACATCCATTTATGAGCGTGTTTGTTCAACTCCTCAACACAGGAAATAGAGGTCATACAGAGTAAACCTTCAAAATTCCTCTCTATAATATTGTGAGCACATTCAACTTGTCCTTTAGCACGGGGATTACCAGGTAAATGAGTCAGCGTATTAACCCCCATCTTTTTCAATAAATGTTTAATCATGTGGCTTTGGTTAGCTGTCCCAGCATCCCAAACCAAATTAAACGGAACACCATGGAAAGGTTCTGTTGTTGGTCGCTGTGAAAATGCAGTCATTAAGAATTCAAAGAGTGTTTTAGCATTCTCACCAGGTGCAATAAAATACTGAACATAAAAGGTACCTGAATAGTGATCAGTCACCACATAGCGCAAAACACGTTCTTGCTTCACCTTTTCAAAATTTTCCAGCTTGTTTTTATAAAACTCCTCTTTAGGCATATGCTTTAAACCCACTTTTCCATTCATGTAATACAAAACACAAAGGGAAACATCGAACTCCCAGACATGATTAGGGTGTAAACTTCTTTTTTGCCTGAAAGGTTCAGCTTGTTCTACTTGATCTGGATGTAATCCATACTGTTTCATTAATCGCCCCATATGTGCTGGTGATACAGTTTCTTCTAATTTTCCGTTAGCTTCAGCAACATCCATGCAAACCTTTAAAGGTAATAGTTTTTTTCCACTATCTCGTTTAGATTGATGCAATATATTGGCTACCATCTCAACAGATTCTTTAGATATTTTGCTGTTTTTCCTGTCACGGCGGGTTTTTCGACCACTTAAAAACCCCAATTCCTTTAGCCATTTATAAAGAACATCTCTTGAACACCCAAAATGACTACAACCTTCAGTAATCAACGGCCCTTTTTTTCCATGCCTAGCCGTTGATAGCCGTTGACCAAGGCGTTTAAGATATTCATTTTGTTCTAATTCAAGTTGATTCATATCAAGACTCTCTTATCATCCTTGTGACTCATCAGGCGTGAAGCCATCAAGCATAAACATCAGTGGCGCAAAGATATTTTTTGCATCAAACTTAAGCTGATTTTGTATGCCCACATCAACCATATGCCGAAGTAAGTAGTCATATTGGTTTAAAGGCTGAGAACGTAACTCTTCAGTCCCTTTGTCATACATAAAAACCTTTTCCATAACCACATTAAGCCTATCCATATTGATAGCGCAGGAAGCAACAGCACTTTCTAATTCACTCTTTAGCTCAGCTTCAATACTACTGTGACGTTGCTTTTCTTCATCTGGAGTTAAGCTTTTACTAACTACTTTTTCCAGATCATTGATTTTTTGTTCTTTGGCCTGTAAGAAACGTTCATTGGCTTCATTTTGAGATTGAGACTGTTCAACTTGCTGTTGTAGAGATTCTTTTTCTTTAGCATGTTTTATGGACATATCTTCAATTAAGCCAAGAATGGCATCTTTATCGCCGACATTAGCTTCCACTTCATTGACTACAATAGTTAATTCTTTTTCTGGTAGTTTCCGTAATTGACGCATTTGCCTATAACCAATACCAGCCTTATTCATTGCTTCTAAAGCCTCATCTCCAAAAGTAGCTAAATTCATTAAATCTTCGTCAACCTTCCTCCGCGAGGTGCCTAATGCTTTACAGTAACCTTCCCATGTGGCGATATTCGCCACTTTTTCTCCATCAGATCCAAAAAGTTGTTTTCCAGCTAATGCCTTATAAAGCTTATGTTCTTTAACATAAGCTAGGTCTGTTAAACTGGCAACGGCTGCCATTTTTTTAAATCCCAATGTCATCTGAATTCTTCCCATTAACTGATTAGCTAAATCTCGCTGATCCGTATAACCTGATAATTCATGCTGCTCATTAGCGTCCATTAATTCTTTCTGATTCATTTGCTCTTGAAGCAATTCAGCTTCTTCGACTTGTTGAGCAAGATCTTGATTACTTTGCTTGGGTGTAACTTTTTTATTCACGCGTTAAGCTCCTTTCCTATAACGTTTAAATGCTCTGCTTTAATCTGTTGTACTTGTTTTAAAGCGCTTAACTCATAAGAATGAGCAATCTCAACTATTTTTATGCTGATTTTCCAGACCTTAAGTTTTGATCCGCTAACTGGTTTTTCAATTATCCAGCCTGATGATTCCAACGTTTTTAAAATCCTGAATACTGTTGTTAATGGAATATCAGTTTGCTGGGAAATATCCATTTCTGTTTTTCCTTGGAAACCATCAACAAATAGGCATTCCAAAACTTTAATTCCTCTTAAAACACTGCTATTCATACCTTCACTCATGATCATTATTCTCCTGTAGAGCTTGCTTTGTCATCTTTTGTATATATCGATGAATAGAACTTTTACCAGGTGTTCTTTTAGCACCAAATTTCACTCGACACATTTCAGTAATCTGCTTGATAGTCCGCATTTCATGAATACTATGAATATATCGTTGTAATTCAGGATCTGATTCAACGCTACAATTCCGCCCAGCATGGCGTGGTAAAAAATTAGCCAGGGAAGATATGAAAGGTTTTTTCAAATCTTGCTCTACTGGTTGTTCGGGTTTATTCAAAATCAGTGCTGTTGCAGTATTAAGAATCTGCAAGGCATCTGTGATGCTAAGCCCACTAACATTAAGGGTAATAAGCCTAGCTTTTTCTTCAATTTCTTTTATTGCTAACATGTGTCTCTCCAGGTAAATAGTTAAACAGGAATAACCCAAGCATTACATTCTTCAGTGGCAGCTCCTTTGTCACCATTAGGCATACAAACCCAGCGCCGGCCTTTTGCCGCTTTCTCTGCTCCTCGAAGTGTTTTGTAACGATTCTTCAAGACACGCTCAGAGGTTTTATTTTTCCTATGTTCAATTAGTTTTATTTTGATGGCATACATTATTCAGGCACCTCAAATTCAGGTTGGTGAAGCGAGACTTCATTTAACATGCTGCTACTTAATTGAGCAGCTCTAATTTCAAGGAAATACTGGATCTCTTGCTTAATAGCTTCATCCTGACTAATGTCCAGTTTAACTAGCATAACCACGCGGTTATAAATAATGGCGAGCTCATATGCGCTTAGGCCTGTAGCATCACCTTTACCCGATAACAACCAAGTACAGTCAATCCCAAATCCATCCATTAGGGAGCAAACAACCTCTTTTGTTATGGCTCTATCACCTCGTTCATAATTCTGATAAGCCCTTACAGAAACACCAATAGATTCAGATAATTGATTCTGTGATAGATCTTGTTTTTCCCGAAAAGAGAGCAATCTTTCTCCAATACATTTGTCTTCCGTGCTTGATATAATTATTTCAGCTTTATGCCGTTTAAAAGCTGTTTCAATAGCCTTAAATAACGAGAGATGTATGCCATTTTCTGCACAGTGCTTATTACCTTCACCTTTAAATAAATAATCTAATGAGATATGATTTTCAATTGCAAAATCATAGAGTCTCTTAAACGGAATTTCGCGACTTATCCATGTACAAAGAGTTGTATAAGGGACATTAAAAATCCCTGCAATTTCTGATCTTTTTGATTTTCCTGTTATCTCAGAAATAATATTTATAATTTCTATATTTGTACGCATGATGCAGCCTGGTCTTTAGTTATTTCATTTTTTCTTGTGTACATTATTCAGGTACCTCAAATTCAAGTTCAGGCTGATGATAGCGTTCAACATTACCCTGGTGCCAAGCCAGCTTTTCCATAACATCAGTGAGTGCAGCCAATGTTTGATCTATTTCTGATTTTCCATCATAAAAC
>Ga0105358_10001796_pt1 | contig 11421 bp, 9 predicted proteins | sample GOMGulsemesocosm_5_FD_83509 | JGI IMG/M metagenome (GOLD analysis project Ga0105358, IMG submission 83509) | Methane-oxidizing microbial communities from mesocosms in the Gulf of Mexico - GOM15C Gulf of Mexico | ecosystem: Environmental > Aquatic > Marine > Cold seeps | place: Gulf of Mexico...
AGAATGTGTCAAAGACCCTGAAGAGCGTTTTAAGCTTCAATCTGAAACATTTCTTGATGACCTGGAAAAAAGGTTTAGTGGTTTGTTAAAGCGATGTGATGAGTACAATAAAGAACTAGAGGTTGATTCGTTAGTTTTTGATATAGAGATTTCTCAATTATTAGACTTTCTAGAAACAAGTAGTAATGTACTGTGTAATTTATCAAGTTTAAAAAAGTAAATTTTTGTTGTTTTGAGGGAGAACACTTGTACATTTTCTCTCAAATTTATTTCTATTATCAGATAAGTATTTTTAGTGTAAAGGAATTTTGGTTTGAAGCATCCAGAAGTTAAGTCGTTATTTAAATACTACCCAATTGGTAAAAACCAGCTGAACGCTCTTGCGCAAGACAAATTATGGTATTCAAAACCTGCTAGTTTTAATGACCCATTTGATACACGTTTTTATGTAGATGGACGAGTTTATACATACGAGCAAGAGCTCGACGCTAATAAATTAAAAGAAGTTTTTGGTAGCGATATGTCTGATGCAATTGTGACTAAAAAGATATCTTTAAAAAGTAAGTTGGAGGCATTTAAAAAAGAAATTGAAGATCTTGGAATACTATCGTTAGCGGCAAATAATAAAAATTTATTGATGTGGTCGCATTACGCAGATGAGCATTATGGCATGTGCTTGAAGTTTGTCCGTGAATCCGGAAATAAATTAGCAAATGATATTGAAACGCGGCCTATTCATTACACTGATAATCATCCTACGTTGACCCCCAAAGCACTTTTAGATAGCGATAAAAAAATGTCTAGTAAAAGGCGAATACTTTACGCTAAATCTAAGCACTGGGAATATGAAGATGAATGGAGACATATTGTTGAAGCGGGAAATCAACTATACCATTGGCCAGCACCTCTTAAAGCTGTTTATTTCGGTTGTAAAGTAGAGATGCAGGATATCAACTTAGTCCAGAAAATTATCAACAACAAAAAGGTTAAATACTACAAAGCAGATTTAAATAAATCTACATTTGGATTAAAATTCAATGCTATATAACTTCTGATTTATCCCTTAAAGCAATTAAAAATTATCTCGCCAGTCAGATTCTCGCTAAAACCTCCTAGACAAAATATTCTCCTAACACCCAATACAGGGTTAATCAAAAGGAGACATACAATGTCTAAATCAAAAAGTACTCCAATCATTCCAAACCTACCAAGTCAAACCGGCCGTCCATCAGGCGGTGGTCGTGGGAATGGTGTACCTAAAGGAAGTGGAAATAGTGTACCAAAAGGTAAGTAAGGATTAATAGCGTTTTGGTGCGGTTTTAACCGCACCTATTTAAGGATATAAATATGCGAAAATTTAGTAGTGATAAAGATATAAACAAACTAGTTAAAAAGTTGTGTAAACTTGGCTGGGAATATAAGAATAGAAAAAAACATGGAGCTTTATTAACTCCTAAAGGAAAAAAGATAACGGTCCCTTCGTCTCCTAGCGATAGGCGAGCATTTAAAAATTTTTCAAGTGATATTCGAACAATACTTTGCAAGGAGTGCAGCTATGCCTAACTTTCCCTTTCCAACTTATATAGAAATTGTGAGAGCTTTGTCTAAATGCTTTGGTGTAAAAAATTCAAATAAAACTCTTGATGATAAAGCTTTCGATAAATCGGCAGACTTTTGCCAGGTTTCAGAATTAATAGAAGAAGCCTTTCTGCCTATCTCAAAATACCTTGGACAAGATTTAGCTACTCGAATCAAAAGTTATATCACAGATTTTTTTGATGAGTACAATTCGATAATTTCAAATATTTATGCTGACGGTATTAGTCGAAAGCAAATGCTAGATATATTATCAAACTCTACATTTTCTAAAAATATTTTAAGCTCTTATACTAAAGAGCTGTCCTTAGTCTCAGGACCAAATCCAATTTTATTTTTTTCATTTGATAATAGCTGCATACCACAAGTGCTGAAATGGATAGAAGACAAAGAACCTGGTTGGTCAAAATTTGTAGAAAGGTTAGATAAGGTAAATCGAGATAAAGTTAAGAGTTGGGAAAACGAAGACCATATAACCTCAATTCAATCAATAGGGTTAATTCAGTCATGGTCAAACGGCCCTTTACCTGAGCAAATAAATTGGGTAAGAGTTCGAGTATTATTATGGTTAGCTTCGGTTATGGATAGAAGTAATCGTGAATATGATATAGCTAACCTTATCGAAACTTGTCGGCTTAGTTCATGGGGAGTTAATAGTGATTCAGATGTTGGCAAAAATATTTATAAGACTCAAAAACTCTTTAAGCTTGATGCATCAAAAATATTGCCGAAAGTCTCAGTTGTTCAACAAGGGTTGAAAAGAACTGTTTCCAAAGATACTAATGCACAAGAGCACTTTAGGGGTATTCTGAATGAGCTAAGAGCTGCAATCGATAACGATGAAAAAGGTCACCATATTACATACTGGATAGATTGGCATGAAGCTCGATGGGCGGTATTCAGTGGTGATTTGGTAAAAGCTGTAGAGTTATATAGATCAGCATTTGATAGTTGTTTATTTCGAGCGGGAATAAATCAAAAGTTCATAATTGAAGAGGCGTTAGTTGTTGCTTCATGTGCTAAGTCTCCAGATCGCGTATTTCTTAAGAAATTGAAAAGCGCACTATTAACTTTCAAATATGATATTCCGTCAATAAACAAAACCAAGTCCTCAAATAAATTCTCAGACTTTATTGAACAATGGGAGATTGAGAATTGGAGAGCAGGATTTAAATTGGTTTTCCCTGATATAGGAGCATTTCCTAATACATCTAGAGAAGTGCCAGAAGCAAAAGTAGGGCCTATTTTATCTATGGGGAATGAAGAGATGACCCCTGATTACGATAACGTAAATAAAAAAGTTAAAGTCGGAGAAACGTGGAAAAAGACTTGGCCTCAGTTAGCTTGGTTTATATATCAAGAAGATAAGACGGTTGTTAGTAAGCTCTTGGATGAAGGGGCTTCTGTAAATGTTTCAAGCAGCTCAGGCGATACCCCATTAATAATGAGTTTAGAATGTATGGATGTACTTGCTACTCCATATGCATCTTTGGATGTGAGCTTTTTTCATAAGGTAAGTAAAGTCATACATAATAAGGATATTGTTAATCAAACAACTCAAAAGAAAAAGTTACTTGCGATAATATCTGCTGTGCAATCAGGACGTCTTGATATTGTAAGGAAAGTTATTGAAATGGGGGCAGATGTTGATAAACGTGGAATGACTGATAACCAAACGGCACTTAATGTGTGTATTAAGCTAATTGGTATGATTAAGGACCCTTCAAAATATTGGAAAGAGCAACTTAGCATGGAGGTTACTCCTGAAGTATTAGACTCATATAGAAGACATACAGCTGGTATATCTGGCTTTAGCTTGAATCATCAAGCTAGTGCCTTAGGTAAACAAAATGGAGATCCTATTTTTCAACAAGCTATGAATTCTATAATCAACCTTCAAAAAGAAAGGGTCCAAAAATACTACGGTATAGAGGAGCTAAGGGAAATTTCTGAATATCTGATAGATGTATCCGCTGATGTTAATTCAGAACATTCATCTCCTATCAAGGGGTACACACCCATGATGTTAGCTGCTGAGCTGGATGAGGTCGATATTTTCAAAACAATGTTAGTTAAACAAGGGAACCCAAGAAAGACTTATTTTTGCAAGAATACTCATAAATTTGTGGATTGCTGGGATATAGCTGAATACTTTGATTCAAAACTTGTTTTAGCACTATTGAATGATATTAAATTTGCCTTTCCAAAGGAGCTAAATACGGCAGGGCTTCATTAACCAACTTAATTAATAAAGTGCCTTAGTATTCACAACTCTTTCCTGATGAATTAACCAACTTCCATTATTAGAAAGTAGTGAAAACCTTAAAATAAACAGCCCCTGAATTAACCAACTTCATTAACGATCCTCATCTTGATCACAACACTTAGAGTTGGAAACCGCTTACTTAAAGTTGGAAACTGACATTTAGAGTTGGAAACTTTCAAATTATGTTTAAAGGCGAATCAGAAATGATTCGCCTTTTTTGTTTGTAATGATCACTTTGTGCGCATTATAGTCCTTTCAGTCTGAATAAACCTATAGTTAGGATGTTCAGATCATGTGCCTATTTCATACGAATATTTTATGTCATGTTACTGACCCGGCTCAGTAACACACTTAAAAAACACCAATAAACGTCTATTTGATTGATCTCATGGTAATTAATACCGTTTTCTATGCTGAGCATTACTGCGCGGGCTTAGTAATATCCTTTCTTTGATTAAATAATTGATTGTAGTGGTTTCTAATGCTTTGAATTTGTGGGATATTAATGTAAATTAAATTTTGGTTATGGGACTGACATTACTGAGCCAGATCCATGCAAGTTGTTAAATTTCAAGGTCGAGTATGGGCAATATATTATCACAATGTCACGAATTCAATTTTAGTGAAACATATGCTTACGCTGATAAAGTAAGGAAAGAAATATTTTCTGATAACTCATTGTATGAACCTGTAGAGTTAGCTAGTGATTTAGAATTACAAATTTCAAAACCTCAGCGTCATACAATTTTACACGACTATATTGAATATATTGTGTCAGATGATATTAGGTTTTTTTTTACTGGACCTCTTTGGGATTATGACTGTATAGATCCTGTCTTTGAAATGCTGGATTCACATAGTGTTAAGTATTTTAGCTTGCATGAATATGTCGCTAATTTATATCGTGAAGATGACAGTGATTTGGAACCTGAAGTACATGATAATATGCTGGAGGAAAATCGGTATGAGTATTGTACCGAGTATATTGAAGCATTAGTAAATGAAAGAGTAGTTCCAATTATTGTTACTGAAGTATTCAACCTATTGTTTGGTGACAGAAAAGCAATGATGCAGTTTAACATTACAATTGCAGAATATATGGGGGAGAAAACGACTCGTTGTACATACTGGAATACTTGGTTGAAGAATGCATTGTTACATAGAGAGAAAGGCGTATGTGCCTTGTGTAAAACAAACCTTACTGCAATGTATAACACAAGCAATATAGCTGCTGTAGATCATATTGTTCCCATCGCTCTTGGAGGTGTTAATGATCCGACAAACCTACAGCTTTTATGTCAGCCATGTAATGGCAAAAAGAGTGGTAATGAAATTATTACTTCCAGCTCTACTCCATTGTATTGGGAGGAAATTTAAAAATTCATTTAAACGGAACCAAAACAGTTGGTTAGGTTCCGCTTCGCTACAAATTTTAACCAGAAATTTTAGTCCGCTTAATGCGGCGTTATAAACCTCAGAGGTATAAATGAGCGACATCATACTCCTATCAAGCAATGAGTATAGAAGTGATAGTGAGCTTAAGAACTTATTAACTGTTCCGCATTCTTTCTTGGATGCTTCTCACCCTAGCTTGACAAAAGAGCAGAAAAAGCGAGTCTTAAAAGAAAAGTACCAAAAAAAATTGATTTCAGATGGATTGGAAACTGGGCTATTAGAGCTGAATCACAATGGAGAAATGACCTATCGTTCAAAACAAAGTGAACCAGTATTTAAAGGGTTCGTATTTGAAGCCTTACTGGTAAGGCTTTGTAATGACAGCATTGAAACAATAGGTAAAAGCGCTTATCAGTGGTGTACTGAGAGGCAAAGAGTTAGAAGTGATACGCTAAATAAAATCAAAGCTTTTGGCAGAGGATTTATTACTACTAAGCAAAACTTGCCACAGCTTTATAATATTACTCATAAATTTGATGTTCAGTTTTATTTCATGAATGAACTACGTTCAGAGCCCGAAGTAGAAACTATTGTAAATACAAAAATTGAAGCCGGCATTCAAGTTAAAGCAATAACATGTAATGAGAAAACTGAGATTATAGATAAAATATTAAATAACACTTATTCGCATGTTTTGACTTGCTTACGGCGTCATAATGGCATTCATAGCTATAACGAGTGTATGCGCTTAATTCGAGATATGTACTCACGAAACCAGATTGATCATAATCAGAGAGTTTATTTAGAAAGTAGGATTTACTGTCCTGAACAAATTTCTATCAACCAGACATGGATTGATGATTACAGTGAGTATGTTTCTAATTGGTATCGTGGTTATGAAAAACCTGACGGTGCTATATCAGATGCACAAGGCAGTGAAATTAAAGGGTATAAGAATGAAAACTCCATTCTTGTTCCTATTTAAGGTTGTAAACGGCTATAAGAAAATAAACAGGGACAAGAAAACAGTTTTTTTGCTCCCTCGTTGCTAATATCAGGATGATGTATTATGAGTAATAGAGAAGCTATAGACACAATAACTGGTTACTTCTACCAGTTTGATAAGTCGATCCTTGAGGTACTTAAACAAGATAATGATAAAGCTTCTATCTGTATCGAAGGCATTGAAGACATTGATGTTGTTAGCGCTGATGAAACAAGTGCAATTCAGTGTAAGTACTATGCAAAAACGGAATATAATCATTCTGTCATAAAAAAACCAATAATTTTAATGCTTAAACATTTCGCAACAAAAAAGAATGACCGCATAAAGTATCATTTGTATGGCCATTATAAATCAGGCCACGAAAAATCGGAAAACCTTACATTAGAATCCTTAAAAGCTAACTTTTTAACTTATAAAAAAACTGAAAAAGATGAACAGAATAACAAAGTCCAAGTAACACATTTTGTTCATGAAGAACTAAATCTAAGTAATGATGACCTGAATTCGTTTTTGGCTCTTTTGTCCGTGGATACTAACGCCCCTTCTTTTGAAGAACAATACCAAGATATTCTAAATGCAATTAAAAAAACTTTGAAAGTATCTGATGTTGAGGCAGAGCAATATCATTATAACTCAGCTTTAAAGTTGGTTAAAAACCTATCTATGAAGCAAACTAAAAAAGAAAGAACTATAACAAAATATGACTTTATCGAAAAAATAAAGGTGAAAGATGAAATTTTTGATTCATGGTTTGTTCATAGGAAAGGTCGTGAAAAGTATATAAAGTATGTAAAAAAACAGTACTTATCAAGCGATCTCAACATGGAGGCATTTGATAGATTCTTTTTGATTGATTGCTATGAGAGTGAATCTCTATCAGACATAAAAAATTCCATTTTTCTGTTAGCTAAAAAATGGTCAAAAATATCGAAACGCCTAGAACATCCTTTTTGCCCATCAATTTATGTCCATAATTTAAATTCAGAAAAGGTAATAAACCTGAAAAACATTATGTTTACAGAAGGGGGGTTTTTTTTGGATGCATATCCATTTAAAGGCTCTAATATGTATTCCAAGCATTTTTATACAAAGCCAACTAATGAAAATAAAATAAAGTTTCGCTTTGTAGACTCTCTTGATGACTTAAACATACTGATTAATGATGCAAATAAAACGGTTGAAATATATCAATTTTATAAAGACAAAGTGTTTTTTGAATGTGATAGCGTCAAACATGTAAAAATAAAAATTGAAGAACTTAACTATATAAAGGATTTAGTAAAATGACAGAGTCAATAAATGCAGAAGTAATTTCTGTATACCCTGATAAAGTAAAAGTATCTGTAGATGATTTAGACTCTTTTCGTCTCGCGGAAGAGCATTTGAAGGTTGGTTCATATCTAAGAATTGCAGATAGTGATGATGTTATTTTAATTGCGGTCATTAGTAGCTTTTCCATCGAAGTAAAAGATACTGGAGCTAGAAAATATATAATCGAAGCAAGTCCTCTGGGCGTGATTAGAGATGGTGATTTTTCACGCGGAGGTGACTCTATAGCTATTCCCCCTAAAAAAGTTGAACCTGCAAAAAAAGATGAAATTGAAAGGATATATTCTTCTGGTTTGTTGGATAAAGAAAGATTTGACTTCGCAGAGTTGGCTCACAATAAAGGAATACGAGTGCCAGTTGATGGCGATAAGTTCTTTAATAAACACATTGGAATAGTTGGCTCAACAGGGTCAGGGAAGTCAAACACAATAGCAACTATAATTCAGAAGGCCGTTTCTCTAAAAAGTAATGAGTATGAGGGACTAAATAACTCACATGTTGTGATATTTGATATTCATGCGGAATATCCTGCTGCTTTCCCAGATTCAAATAAATTGAATGTAGATGATCTGGTTATTCCATACTGGCTTCTTAATAGTGAAGAGTTGGAGGAACTATTTTTAGATTCAGGTGATAATAATAATTACAATCAATCTTCTGTGCTACGAAGTGTAATTACTCAAAATAAAAGAAAGAACAACCCAGGATTCGAAAAAATATTTTATGATAGTCCTATAAAGTTCGATATTGATGAAGTTCTTAATTGTCTTATAAACCTAAAAAATGAAACAAAAAACTCAAAATCTGTTGATCGCTATATGATTGCAGGAGAAGAAGGTGACGTTGAAAATAGCACAACAACAGCTGACTCAGGCATGTTTTTAACTAATGAGGATAAACTTAACAAGTACTTTGAAAAAGAGTACGAATTTAGGCCTGCAAAAAATCAGAATATAACCAAAGGTGATTATGCTGATGGGACTTTGGATAAATTTGTTTCTAGATTCATTTCAAAATACAAACAAGACCGTCTTCAGTTTATATTTGGCAAAAAATCAAAAGACATATCTTTCAAGTCAGCTATTCAACAATTCTTAGGCTACAACAATGATGAAGAATCAAATATCACTATTATTGATTTAAGTGGTGTCCCATTTGAGGTTTTAAGTATTACGGTATCCTTGATTACTAGATTACTTTTTGATTTCGGTTATAACTACAAAAAGTATGCAGAATCTATACCTGACAAACAACATGATATGCCTATATTACTTGTGTTAGAGGAAGCACATAAATATGTCCCTAAGAGTGATTTAGCGAGATTTAAAGCATCAAAAAACTCAATAGAGAGAATTGCCAAAGAAGGCCGGAAGTATGGTGTAACACTACTACTTGCAAGCCAGCGACCATCAGAAATATCGGAAACCATATTTTCACAATGTAGTAATTTTGTTGCTATGCGCCTAACTAACCCTGATGATCAAAGCTATGTTAGACGTATATTACCAGATACATTTGGTAATTTAACATCAAATTTATCCTCACTAAAAACAGGTGAGGCATTACTAATGGGAGACGCTACAATTCTTCCATCGCTTGTTAATATTGATGAAAGTGATATGCCACCTTCATCTTCTGATATTCCTTACCTTAAGTTATGGAAAGAACAGTGGAAGCAATTGGATTTTGAAACATTCACTAAACAGTGGAAGTAACCGCTTTGCTTCTATCAGGTTATTCAAATGGACACGAAACAATTGTCTCACGATCGTACCTTGCTATGTTTAGCCAATTGTTTTGCGCTTTATTATGAGGGGGAGGGGGGGGGGGCAAAAATTTTTTCACGTAGAGTATTTGCAAGTCTAACCGCTAAATATATGCTATGAAAATACAAAAAATAAGGGTGGCATCTGTTAAGTTATTGTTCATGATTTTATTTGAAAATCATGAAACCATTGGAAGGATTAACCTTCATTCAGGAAAATCACGAACTTAAAGGATAAATGATCATGCATGAAATTACCTGTCCCGAGTGTAAGACAGCATTTAAGATTGACGAGACTGGATATGCAGACATTGTGAAACAGGTTCGCGATAGCGAATTTGATCAGCAGTTGCAAGTGAGGCTTGAGTTGGCCGAAAAAGATAAAACTAATGCAGTTGAGCTTGCCAAGGAAAAGGCTGGCCGTGAAATGCAGAAGGCGGCAGTAGATAAGGATACTGAAATTCAAAATTTGAAGTCTAAATTAGATGCCGGTGATGTTGCACGTAAACTTGCTGTAAGCGAGGCCCTCAAAGTCGTTGAAAATGAACGGGACGCACTTAGCAACGAGCTAATGCAGGCTAACCAAAATTCTTCGGAGCTAGCTAAGGCAAATTACTCAAACTTACTGCAAGATACATCTGCGAAAAAAGATGCTGAGATTCAAGAATTAAAGTCAAAGCTCAGTAATAACGAGGTTGCGCAAAAGCATGCAATCAAAGATGCAATTAACGAAGTCGAGAAAGAGCGCGATCAATTTAAAAGTGATCTAGAGCGAGCTGCGCTAGAGAAGCAGCTCGGAGAGAAGCAGCTCGGAGAGAAGTCGCTTCAAGATAAGTACGAGACACAGATTAAAGACCGTAATGACGAAATTGATCGCCTTCGTGATATGAAAGCCCGTCTATCGACGAAGATGGTAGGAGAAAGTCTTGAAATACACTGCGAGACTGAGTTCAACCGTATTAGAGCAACTGCGTTTCCCAAAGCATATTTTGAAAAGGATAACGACACGCGTACAGGTAGCAAAGGCGACTATATTTTTCGGGATTCAGATGAAGCGGATACAGAGATAGTCTCGATCATGTTCGAGATGAAAAATGAGAATGACGAGACCGCGACTAAGAAGAAAAACGAAAACTTTCTTAAGGAACTCGATAAAGACCGTATTGAAAAACAGTGTGAATACGCAGTCCTTGTATCTCTTCTCGAGCCTGATAGTGAGCTTTACAATTCAGGTATTGTTGATGTATCCCACAGGTATAAAAAGATGTATATCATCCGGCCACAATTTTTTATTCCGATGATTACATTGTTGAGAAATGCTGCCCAGAATTCACTGAAGTATAAAACTGAGCTTGCTATAGTGAAAGCGCAGAACGTTGATGTCACAAACTTTGAAAGTGAGCTTGATGCGTTTAGAGCTGGTTTTGCTCGGAACTATGATCTGGCATCTAAGAAGTTTAAAACAGCCATTCAGGAGATTGATAAAACTATCGATCATCTTCAGAAGACTAAGGATGCACTGCTTGGTTCTGAAAACAATCTCAGGCTTGCCAATAACAAAGCCGATGATTTAACCGTTAAGAAATTAACTAAAAAAAACCCCACAATGGCAGCAAAATTTGACGAACTTATAAACGAGGATAGTGCCGGTGCTACATGAGTATTACGCAAGGTAATGCTTAAACAAGTCAATTCAGTCGGACGGCTAATGCTGTCGCACTTTTTACTAAAAGATAGTGAAAAATGCCAGTATACCGCCGCTTGAAACGTTATCTATACAAAATCTAATCAGAATTAATGTTTTCTCTGTGTCATTAGTGATCATATTAGAATTCAATCTCACTTGCTGATTGGTAATCTCAAACATTTTGCCTATTCACACATATGCAGTAACTATTTCCGTAAAAATACAAACAAACTGCCGATAAAAATCCTCTCATCAGTGTTGCATATTCTCATGCACCGCGATCACCTAATACCATCTAAGCCGATCACCTAATACTGTCCAACGCGATCACTCAATACCATCGATACCGATCACTTTTCGGTCAAAATGGTATTGAG